>Ga0209051_1000095_pt1 | contig 167840 bp, 168 predicted proteins | sample AraplaCvi_mMS_r2_2_FD_184286 | JGI IMG/M metagenome (GOLD analysis project Ga0209051, IMG submission 184286) | Arabidopsis root microbial communities from North Carolina, USA - plate scrape MF_Cvi_mMS_r2 (SPAdes) (version 2) | ecosystem: Host-associated > Plants > Roots > Endosphere | place...
CGGCGTGATGTTCGACGGCTCCTCGATCGGCGGCTGGAAGGCCATCAACGAGTCCGACATGGTGCTGATGCCCGATACCGAGACGGTGCATATGGACCCGTTCTTCGCTCAGTCGACCATGGTCATCGTCTGCGATATTCTCGATCCGGTATCCGGCGAAGCTTATAACCGCGATCCGCGCGGCACCGCCAAGAAGGCCGAAGCCTATCTCAAGGCATCGGGCATCGGCGATACGATCTTCGTCGGCCCGGAGGCCGAATTCTTCGTCTTCGACGACGTCAAATACAAGGCCGATCCTTACAATACCGGCTTCAAGCTCGATTCGACCGAACTTCCGTCGAATGACGACACCGATTACGAAACCGGCAACCTCGGCCATCGCCCGCGCGTCAAGGGCGGCTATTTCCCGGTTCCGCCTGTTGACAGCGCCCAGGACATGCGTTCGGAAATGCTGACCGTTCTATCCGAAATGGGCGTCGTCGTCGAAAAGCATCACCATGAAGTCGCCGCCGCCCAGCACGAACTCGGTATCAAGTTCGACACGCTGGTGCGCAACGCCGACAAGATGCAGATCTACAAATACGTCGTGCACCAGGTGGCCAATGCCTATGGTAAGACGGCGACCTTCATGCCGAAGCCGATCTTCGGCGACAACGGCTCGGGCATGCACGTGCACCAGTCGATCTGGAAGGGCGGCAAGCCGACCTTTGCCGGCGACGAATATGCCGGTCTTTCCGAGAGCTGCCTCTACTACATCGGCGGCATCATCAAGCATGCCAAGGCGATCAACGCCTTCACCAATCCGTCGACGAACTCCTACAAGCGTCTCGTCCCGGGCTATGAGGCACCGGTTCTGCTTGCCTATTCGGCCCGCAACCGCTCAGCCTCCTGCCGCATTCCGTTCGGCACCAACCCGAAGGCCAAGCGCGTCGAAGTCCGTTTCCCGGATCCGACCGCCAACCCCTATCTCGCCTTCGCCGCCATGCTGATGGCCGGCCTCGACGGCATCAAGAACAAGATCCATCCCGGCAAGGCCATGGACAAGGATCTCTACGACCTGCCGCCGAAGGAATTGAAGAAGATTCCGACCGTCTGCGGCTCGTTGCGTGAAGCCCTCGAAAATCTCGACAAGGACCGCAAGTTCCTGACGGCCGGCGGCGTGTTCGACGACGACCAGATCGATGCCTTCATCGAACTGAAGATGGCAGAGGTGATGCGTTTCGAAATGACGCCGCATCCTGTCGAATACGACATGTACTATTCGGCCTGATCGGCCTGAACACGGAAAGCCCCGGACTGCCGGGGCTTTCCCCTCCCAGGGTCATGGACGCCAGCTGGAGGATATGACGTTCATGTGACGCGCTTGCGCAAAAATCTTGATTTGCGCGGCACCAATCACCAGATTTGGTGATGAAAGGAAGTCGTACCATGAAAGAAAGAGTAGCAAAGTTCAGTATCGGCGAAGTGGTCCGGCACAAGGTTTTCCCGTTTCGCGGCGTCATCTTCGACGTTGATCCGGAGTTCGCGAATACGGAGGAATGGTGGAATTCCATTCCGGCCGAGGTGCGCCCGAGCAGAGACCAGCCCTTCTATCACCTGCTCGCCGAAAATGACGAAAGCGAATATGTCGCTTATGTCTCCGAGCAGAACCTGATGAACGACGAAAGCGGCACGCCGCTTCGCAACCCACAGATCTACCAGATTTTCGATCAGGCCCCGTCAGGGCAGTTCAAACCCAAGATGAGCTTCGCCCACTAAATCAAAGGCGCCGATCAAACAACAAGGCCTCGCCTCTCCCAGCGAGGCCTTTTCTTTTGACACAAAAAAACCCGGCACGAAGCCGGGTTTCTATTCGATATGGCGGCGGCAGGATTACTGCGCCTTGGCAGCCTTCTGGGCGTCTTCCAGCTTCTTGCGGGCCTCCTCGGCCTTCTTCTGCATGCCTTCCTGCAAGCTGCGCTGGCTTTCAGCGAGCTTCGATTCGGAAACCGGTTCGCCGTCATAAGCGCCGGTGAAGCCTTCGAGCGAAATCTTGATCGGGTTCGGGGCGCGGCGGAAGTTGATTGACGTGAAGATCACGTCGCTGCCCTTCTTGAGGCTGGCGATCATCGCGTCGGTCAGCGGAATTTCAGCCGTGCACTTATCCGGGAGGCAGACGGCGTAGTCGAGCTTCTGGCCCTTGCCGCCGTCGATCTGCATGATGATGCCCGGGGGGATCAGGCGTGCCGTGGGAACAGACACCTGCAGGAGCTTACGGTTGATCTTGCCGGAGACCGAGATCAGGCCAACGGCCGTGACAAGCTGGCCGCCATTGGCGAGAATCAAGTTCTGGACAACACAGATGTCGTTGTCTTCCTGCTTGCTGCAGGTCTTGTACCAGCCGAGCTTGGGCGCGCCGGCGGCCTGCGCCTGGCCCTCGGCCGGAGCCTGTGCCGCAGCATCCTGTGCGAAGGAGGAGACCGGAGCCGAAGCGGCGCCGAACATCACTGCCAGAACGGACAGCGCTGCCCGCATTTTCTTTTCAGACTTGAACATCATAACGAATTCCGTCTCCTGATATCCGTTCGAGACAGCGACTTGCCGCCCCAACCTCGGGTCGTTCGGCACCCACCTCTTAAAAAAATAAGGCAAATGCATGACCCCGAAACTTCGGGTTCACCTGTTACATCGCAGCGTTCAAGATATCCAGCTTTTCTTTGGCCATTTGAGGAGCATTTCGTCGCGATGCCAAAGAAATCGCCGCTTCGTGTTGGAATCGCTCGACCCCATGATAATCTCCGCGGTGAATCATGCCCGTTTTCGTGGCCGCAAGGATTGCCGAATGCTCCGGATCGTCGTCCCCTTCGTCCTCTCGCTGCTGTGCGGCGCTGTTGCCGCCGAGCCGCTGCATGGCATCGCGATGCATGGCGAACCGGCCTTGCCGGCTGATTACAAACACTTCCCTTACGTCAATCCCGACGTGAAGAAGGGCGGCAAGATCACCTATGGCGTCGTCGGCACGTTCGACAGCCTTAACCCGTTCATCCTGAAAAGCATGCGCACGACGGCGCGTGGCATGTGGGATCCGGAATATGGCAATCTCGTCTACGAATCGCTGATGCAGCGCTCCAGGGACGAGCCTTTCACGCTCTACGGCCTGCTGGCCGAGACTGTGGAATGGGACGAGGACAGGAGTTTCATCCAGTTCAACCTCAATCCGAAGGCGAAATGGGCCGATGGCCAGCCGGTGACGCCTGAGGACGTGATGTTCACCTTTGAACTGATGCGCGACAAGGGCCGCGTGCCCTTCGCCAACCGCCTCAACGTCGTCGCCAAGATGGAAAAGGTCGGCGAAAACAGCGTGCGATTCACCTTCAATGACAAGGCCGACCGCGAGACGCCACTGATTTTCGGTCTTTTCCCGGTGCTGCCGAAACATGCGATCGATCCGGAAACCTTCGACCGTTCGTCGCTGACACCGCCGGTGGGCTCCGGTCCCTACAAGGTGAAGACGGTCAAACCAGGTGAGAGCATCACCTATGAGCGCGACCCGAATTACTGGGGCAAGGACATTCCCTCCAAGGTCGGCACCGACAATTACGATCAGATCACCGTCCAGTATTTCCTGCAGGACACGACGCTGTTCGAGGCCTTCAAGAAGGGCGATGTCGACGTCTATCCCGACGGCAATCCCGGCCATTGGGCCAACGCCTATAATTTCCCCGCGGTCACTTCTGGCGCCGTCGTCAAGGACGTATTCACGCCGAAACTTCCGAGCGGCATGCTCGGCTTCGTGTTCAACACGCGCCGGCAGATATTTGCCGATCCCAAGGTGCGCGAGGGCCTGTCGCTGGTGTTCGATTTCGAATGGGCAAACAAGAATCTTTATTCCGGCGCCTATAAACGCACGCAGAGTTTCTGGCAGAATTCCGAGCTTTCGAGTTTCGGCGTTTCCGCCAATGCGGCCGAGCTCGCGCTGCTCGGACCGATCAAGGACAAAATCGCACCCGCGATTCTCGATGGCACCTACAAGCTGCCGGTCACCGACGGTTCCGGCCGCGACCGCGATGTGCTGAAGCAAGCCGTCGGGTTGTTGAAACAGGGCGGTTATACGATCCAGGGCGGCAAAATGCTGGATGCCTCCGGCCGCCAGCTCGCCTTCGAGATCATGACGCAGAATGCCGATCAGGAGAAACTCGCCATCGCCTATCAACGTTCGCTGCAGACAATCGGCATCGCCGCTTCGATCCGCACCGTCGACGATTCGCAGTATCAGAGCCGAACGAACAGTTTCGACTACGATATGATCATGAAGTCCTACACCTCGTCGCTGTCGCCCGGAAACGAACAGCTCGGCCGCTGGTCTTCGGCTGCGCGCACGCGCGAGGGTACGGACAGCTTTGCCGGCGCCAATGATCCCGACATCGACACGCTGATCGACCACCTGCTCAGGGCACGCTCGGCTGAGGATTTCACCGCGGCGGTGCGCTCCTACGATCGGCTGCTACTTTCCGGCCACTACGTGCTGCCGCTCTACCATATCGACCAGCAATGGGTGGCCCATAGCAAGCGCATCGGCCGTCCCGACAGCGTGCCGCTCAATGGCTATCAGCTGCCTGTATGGTGGGATACAAGCGCGCAGTAGATGCAGCCGAACCACCCGGCCTTTATGTCTCCCTTCGGAGACGCACAAAATAAGGAAAATCATCATGGAGCGTATCACCATCGACGTCGTCTCGGATGTCGTCTGCCCCTGGTGCTATCTCGGCAAGGCGCGGCTGGAACTCGCCATCGCCGAGGTGCAGGACGAAATCGGCGTCGACATCAACTGGCGGCCGTATCGGCTCAATCCCGACTATCCCAAAGAGGGCGTCGACCAAAAGAAGGCGCTGGCTGAGAAGCTTGGCGGCGAGGAGCGCGTGGCGCAGGCACACAAGATGCTGACCGATTTGGGCCGCGAGGTCGGAATCGCCTTCGATTTCGAGGCGATCAATATCGGCCCGAACACGCTCGATGCGCATCGGCTGATCCACTGGGCGATGATCGAAGGACGCGAGAAGCAGGACAAGGTGGTTGACGCCCTGTTCAAGGCGAATTTCGAGGATGGCCGCAATGTCGGCGACCACGCGGTGCTGCTCGACATCGCGGAAAAGGCCGGCCTCGACCGCTCGGTCATCGCCTCGCTGCTTGCCTCCGATGCCGATCGCGATTTGATCGTCGCCGAGATCAAGGCGGCGCAGGAGATGGGCGTCAACGGCGTGCCGTTCTTCATCTTCGACCAGCAATATGCCGTCAGCGGCGCGCAGACACCCGATGTGCTGGCGAATGCGCTGCGCGATATCGCCAAGGCAAAGGCCGAGGCGCGATCGGGACTCAACTGACCGGCGGCATGGCCTGAAATGGTCCCGCTTTACCCCAGAACCGGAACGCAACGCACCTCAGTCGTCACCGAATTGGCGATGAAACATTCATCGTGGGCGTGATGGTGCAGGTTTTCGAGTTCGCTTAACGAGGGCTGTCTCTCGCCGCTGAAGACGACATGCGGCTTCAACGTCACCACGGTCATGGCAAGGCGGCCTTCGCCATTCTTTTCCATGACGCCCTCGGCGGCGTCGGTGTAGCTGTCGACGCAGAAGCGCCGTTTTGCGGCGATCGACAGGAACCAGAGCATGTGGCAGCTGGAGAGCGAGGCGACGAACGCCTCCTCCGGATCGACGGCGTCCTCGGCCGAATAAGGCAGCGGAACGACGTGGGCCGACGAGGATGCACGCAGCTCAATGCCGCCGTCGAAGGTCCAGCGATGGGCACGGCTGTAGCGATTGTCGGTGAAGGTCTCGCCGTTGCGCTGCCAGGCGATCGTCGCGCCGTATGTCGCCATCTCAGTCTCCCTTTGTTTATTTCGCCATCTCGGCCAGCTGCGTCATGATAACAGCAGCGCCCTGCAAGCGCTTTTCCGGGGTCGGCAGGTCGCGAGTCAGGAACAGGCTGTGGTCGGGGCGGATCTTCGCCATGGCGCCCTGCTTGCCGATATAGCCGACAAGGTTGGCCGGGTTGGGGAATTCCTTGTTGCGGAACTGCACGACGACGCCCTTCGGGCCGGCATCGAGCTTTTCGACATTGGCGGTGCGGCAGAGGGACTTGATGTAAACGATCTTCAGGAGATGCTGGACCTCGATCGGCATCGGGCCGAAACGGTCGATCATCTCGGCGCCGAAGCCGTCGATTTCCTTGAGTTCGGTGATTTCGCCGAGGCGGCGGTAAAGCGCCATGCGCAGATGCAGGTCGGGGACGTAGCCCTCAGGGATCATCACGGTCGTGCCGACGGAGATTTGCGGCGACCAGCCGGTGTCGTGGATCTCGTCGACACCCTTGACCTCGGCGACCGCCTCTTCCAGCATCTGCTGGTAGAGTTCGAAGCCGACCTCCTTGATGTGGCCGGACTGCTCCTCGCCGAGCAGGTTGCCGGCGCCGCGGATATCGAGATCGTGGCTGGCGAGCTGGAAACCAGCACCGAGTGTATCCAACGACTGCAGCACTTTCAGCCGCCGGTCTGCCGTCGCCGTCAGCACCTTATTCACAGGCAGGGTAAAGAGCGCGAAAGCGCGCACCTTCGAGCGGCCGACGCGGCCGCGCAGCTGATAGAGCTGGGCAAGACCGAACATATCGGCACGGTGGACGATCAGCGTGTTGGCTGTCGGCACGTCGAGGCCGGATTCGACGATGGTTGTGGACAACAGCACGTCGTAGCGGCCTTCATAGAAGGCGTTCATGATGTCTTCGAGTTCGCCGGCCGGCATTTGGCCGTGGGCGACGGCGACCTTCAGCTCCGGCACGTCGGACTGCAGGAAGGCATGCACATCGGCGAGATCGGCCAGCCGCGGGCAGACATAGAAGCTCTGGCCGCCGCGATAGTGCTCGCGCATCAGCGTCTCGCGGATGACCAGGCTGTCGAAGGGCGAGATGAAGGTGCGCACCGCCATGCGGTCGACCGGCGGTGTGGTGATCAGCGACAATTCGCGCACCCCGGTCATGGCCAGCTGCAGTGTGCGCGGGATCGGCGTCGCCGACAGTGTCAGCACATGCACGTCGCTCTTCAGCTCCTTCAGCCGCTCCTTGTGCTTGACGCCGAAATGCTGCTCCTCATCGATGACGAGCAGGCCGAGATTGGCGAATTTGATGCCGGCGCCGAGCAGCGCATGCGTGCCGACGACGATATCGGTCTTGCCTTCGGCGACTTCCTTCTTGGTCAGCGCCAGCTCCTTGGCACCAACCAGGCGTGAGGCCTGCTGGATGCGCACCGGCAGGCCGCGGAACCGCTCGGAAAAGGTCTTGAAATGCTGGCGGGAGAGTAGTGTCGTCGGCACGACGATGGCAACCTGGACGCCGTTCATCGCGGCGACGAAGGCGGCGCGCAACGCCACTTCCGTCTTGCCGAAGCCGACGTCGCCGCAGACGAGACGGTCCATCGGCCGGCCGGCGCCGAGATCGGAGCGGACGGCGTCGATGGCGTTGTCCTGGTCCTCGGTCTCATCATAGGGGAAGCGGGCGGCAAATTCGTCGTAGAGGCCGTCCGGCGTCGTCAGAACAGGCGCGTGGCGCGTCAGCCGCTCGGCGGCGATGCGGATCAGCGCATCGGCCATGTCGAGCAGGCGCTTCTTCAGCTTGGCCTTGCGCATCTGCCAGGCGCCGCCGCCGAGCTTGTCGAGCTGCGCCTCGGTACCCTCGCCACCGTATCGCGAGAGAAGATCGATGTTTTCGACCGGCAGGAAGAGTTTCGCCTCGTCGGCATATTGCAGTTCGAGGCAGGCATGCGGCGCGCCCGCGGCCTCGATGGTCTTCAGCCCGATGAAGCGGCCGATACCGTGTTCGGCGTGGACGACGATCGAGCCCTCGTCGAGGCCGGCAACCTCGGCGATGAAATCGGCGGCGCGCTTGCGGCGCTTGGAGCGCCGCACCATGCGGTCGCCGAGAATATCCTGCTCGCCGATGACGACGAGATCGCCCGCCTCGAATCCGGATTCGAGATTGAGCACAGCGGCGGCCGCCTCGCCTTTCGCCAGCGAACCGAGATCCTTCAGCGCCTCGATCGGCTTGACCTTTTCCAGGCCGTGTTCGTTCAGCACCTGCAGCAGGCGCTCCAGCGAGCCTTCAGTCCAGGCGGTGACCAGCACCTTCGCGCCGGCAGCGCGGCGGTCGGCAATATGTTTGACGACGACGTCGAAAATGTTGATGCGCTCGGCATCGCCGCCGCCTTCGGCATTCGAGCGAGCCCAGCGCTGGCCTTGGCGGGCCTCGATATTGACGACGCGGCGCGCCTCGCCTTCGATTTCGTTGAAGGGGCTGATGCGGATCGCGCCGAGCGCGTCGAGGGTTTTGGCGAAAAGCTTGCTGTCGAGATAAAGCTGGCCCGGCGTCACCGGCTTGTACGGCGTGCCCTGCGCCATCTGGCCCTTGGCCGGCTGAGCGGAATTCAGCCGGGCGTCGTAATAATCGAAAACCAGCTTGGAGCGCTCCTCGGCTGCCTCACGCACCGTGTTGTCAGTGACGACACGGAAGCCGCTGAGATAATCGAAGACGGTATCGAGCTTCTCGTAGAAGAGCGGCAGCCAGTGCTCCATGCCCGGATAACGGCGGCCTTCGGAGACGGCGAGATAGAGCGCGTCGTCTCGCGTCGTCGCGCCGAAAGCCGAGAGATAATTCTTGCGAAAGCGGCTGATCGTATCCGGCGTCAGCGTCACCTCGCTCATCGGATTGAGATCGAGGGAGCGCACCTGGCCGGTCGTGCGCTGGCTGGCCGGATCGAAGCTGCGGATCGATTCCAGCGTATCGCCGAAGAAATCGAGGCGGACCGGTTCTTCAGAACCCGGCACGAAGACGTCGAGAATGCCGCCGCGCACGGCATATTCGCCGACCTCGCGAACGGTTGCGACGCGGTCGAAGCCGTTGCGCGCCAGGCGCCCGGCAAGATCGTCCATGCGCAACTGATTGCCGGGACGGGCCGAAAAGCTCAGACTTTCGATCACATCCTGGGGCGCCACCTTCTGCAGCATGGCATTGGCGGTGACGAGCACGATCGCCGCATGCGGCTTCTTCCGATGGGCGATGAGGCCACCGAGTGCGGCAAGCCGGCGGGCCGAGGTATCGGCGCTCGGCGAAACGCGGTCATAGGGCAGACAGTCCCAAGCCGGCAGGGTGAGAACCGGAATATCGGGGGCGACGAAGCCCAGCATCTGCTCGAGATCGGCCATGCGGTGGCCGTCTGATATGACATAGGCAACCGGCTCTCCCGCCCGGGCGAGTTCGGCCAGCAGCAGCGGTTCGAGGCCGACAGGCACATTGCCGATCGTCAGCGGCTCGGCAATGGCCGCAAGCTTCTTGGCATCAAAACCAGGGATCATTCCGGCGTCCTGAGGGGCTTGTCGAAATCGGGCGTATAGGCGGCAAGGCGGGCAAAGATCGGTGTCTGGAAACGCTCGGGAACAGGCCATGTTCCCATGATCCAGCGGACTAGGTCATTGTCTTCCTCAGCCATGATCGTCTCGAACTCGTCGAGCTCGGCTTCCGAAAGCGTCGCGATCTCGGCTTCGGCGAACTGGCCGAAGACCAGATCCATCTCGCGGATGCCGCGATGCCAGCAGCGGAAAAGGATCCGGCGGCGGCGCGGGTCGAGACCGGCACTCGTGAGCGTGACACCTGTCATGGCATTACCTTCCTGTTGATGCGCCTCTATAGACCCTGGAAAGCGGCTTGTCAGCCTTGCCAAGGCCGCATTGTTCATCGCATTTTGGCCGCATGCGCCCCGCCATTCTCGATCCTTTGTTTTCTCCCATTTCGGGCCTTCCTGGCGTCGGCCCGAAGATCGCCGAGCTGCTGATCAAGCTGCTCGGGCGCGAGACGGCGGAGGATTGTCGGGTCATCGACCTCCTCTTCCATGCGCCCTTTTCGCTGATCGACCGGCGCAATCAGCCGGGGATCGCCCGCGCGCCGCAGGGCGCGATCGTGACGATCACCGCCCGCGTCGATCGCCACCAGGTGCCGCAGCGTGGCAAGAGCAATGTGCCCTACCGGGTCTTTCTGCATGACGAGACCGGCGAATTGACGCTGGTATTCTTCCGCGGCCAGGCAGCCTGGCTGGAAAAACAGCTGCCTGTCGATACCGAGGTGACGGTCAGCGGCAAGGTCGACTGGTTCAACGGCCGCGCCTCGATGGTGCATCCGGACTATATCGTCAGGGCTGACGAGGCGGAGAACCTGCCGCTGGTCGAGCCGATCTATCCGCTCACGGCAGGGCTCTCGCCGAAGACATTGCGCAAGATCATCGATGCCGCCCTGCCGCGTTTTCCCGAGCTGCCGGAATGGATCGACCCGGCGCTGGCGCAGAAGCAAGGCCTGCCGTCGATCCGCGACAGTTTCCACATGCTGCACGAGCCGCGCGACCCCGCCGATATCGAACCGCAGGCCCCCGCACGACGGCGGCTTGCTTATGACGAGTTTCTCGCCGGTCAGCTTTCGCTGAGCCTGGTGCGCCAGAGGCTGCGCAAGGTGGCGGGCCAGCCGGTGGAGGCGACGGGCAAAGTCAGCGCCAAAATCCTGAAGTCCCTGCCCTTCTCGCTCACATCTAGCCAGAACGTGGCGATCGCCGAGGTTTTGAAGGACATGGCAGGCGCCGAGCGCATGCTGCGGCTGCTGCAAGGTGATGTCGGTTCCGGCAAGACGCTGGTGGCGCTGATGGCGATGGCGGCGGTGATCGAAAGCGGCGGCCAGGCCGTGCTGATGGCGCCGACCGAAATCCTGGCGCGGCAGCACCACGCGACGATCTCGAAATTCGCCGTCTCCGCCGGGCTTGGCATCGAGATCCTGACCGGGCGCACCAAGGGGCGCGAACGGGAGGAGATCCTCGAGCGCATCGCCTCGGGCGTCGCACAGATCATTATCGGCACGCACGCGCTGTTCCAGGACAGCGTCGCTTACGCCAAGCTGATGCTGGCCGTCGTCGACGAACAGCACCGTTTCGGCGTGCATCAACGCCTGAGATTGACTGCCAAGGGCATCTCGCCGCACATGCTGGTGATGACGGCGACGCCGATCCCGCGCACGCTGGTGCTTGCCGCTTTCGGTGACATGGACGTCTCCAAGCTCACCGAGAAGCCGGCCGGCCGCAAGCCGATCCAGACGATCACCGTGCCGATGGAAAGGACAGGCGAAATCGTCGGGCGGCTGCAGGGTGCCCTTGCCGAGGGCAAGAAAGCCTACTGGATCTGCCCGCTGGTCGAAGAATCCGAAGAGCTCGACCTGATGTCGGCCGAGGAGCGGCATGCAACACTTGTTGCCACGCTCGGCCCCGATATCGGCCTCATCCATGGCCGGATGAGCGGGCCGGAAAAAGATGCGGCGATGATGGCGTTCAAGAACGGCGAGACCCGGCTTCTGGTCGCCACCACCGTCGTCGAGGTCGGCGTCGACGTGCCGGATGCGACGATCATGGTGATCGAACATGCCGAACGCTTCGGCCTGGCGCAATTGCACCAGTTGCGCGGCCGCGTGGGGCGCGGCGACGAGGCTTCGACCTGCATCCTGCTCTACAAGGGCCCGCTCGGCGAAACCGGCCATGCCAGGCTTTCGATCATGCGCGAGACCGAAGACGGTTTTCGCATCGCCGAGGAAGACTTGAAATTGCGCGGTGAAGGCGAGCTGCTCGGCACGCGCCAGTCCGGCACGCCGGGCTTCCGCATCGCCAGCCTAGAGGCGCATGCCGACCTCCTGGAAATCGCCCGCAAGGATGCCGCCTATCTGATCGAGCGCGATCCGGAGCTCACCGGCGACAGAGGAACGGCGATCCGCACCCTGCTCTATCTCTTCCGTCGCGACGAGGCGATCCGGTTCTTGAGAGCTGGATAAAGCGCGCCGCGGCGCACTTTAATCTTCCTTCCATGCATGTCGTTATCCCAAAACCGCCAAACACTTTTGGGCGACATGCATCAATCCGCCTTGGAAACCGCTACGGGCTTCGGGCGCGGCAGATGCTTCTGCTTCGGTTCGGAAGGCTTGTGCTCGGGGGCGACGAGTCCGCCCGAGATCAGGAACTTGGCGGCGTCTTCCGGGCTCATGTCGAGAAGGACGATCTTTTCGCGGGGCACGAAGACCAGGAAACCCGCCGTCGGCACCGGCGTCGGCGGCAGGAAGACGGCGACCATATCCTGACCCATGTCGTTGAACTTCGACGCGATCTCGCCCTTGGCGTCGGTGGCGATGAAGACCAGCGCCCAGAGGCCGGGACTGGGATATTCGATGAGGCCGACCTTCTTGAAGGAGTTCGCCTGTTCCTTCAGCACGGTTTCGAAAATCTGCTTCACGCTTTTGTAGACGGTGCGCACCAGCGGCATGCGCTGAACGACCGATTCGCCGAAACGAACGATGCTCTGTCCGATGAGGTTCTTGCCGAGGAAGCCGACAACGGTGATCAGCACGACGGCGGTCAGCAGGCCGAATCCGGGAATGGCGAAATTGAGGTAGCTTTCCGGATTCCAGCGCGCCGGAATATAGGGCCTGACCCAGCTATCCGACCAGTGGATGAAGGTCCAGGTCAGCCAGATGGTAATCGCGATCGGCGCGCAGATAATCAGGCCTGCGAGAAAATTATTCCTCAGCCGGGTCGCGACCGGCATTCTGGGGGTGTTGTCGGTCATCTCTCCTGATGAACTCCATCTCGGTCCTGGACAGGCCGGAACGCCGGCCCTTCCCCCTTGTCCGCGTGGTAAAACTGCCAGAATTCGGGGCGTCGCACAATATGTTTCGGCGCGAAGATCAGGTCGTTGCGGGCTTATTCCACGGTCACGGATTTCGCCAGATTGCGCGGCTGATCGACATCCGTGCCCATGAAGACGGCGGTGTGATAGGCGAGCAGCTGGATCGGCAGCGAGAAGATCATCGGTGCGATGATTTCGTCGACCACAGGCAGGGTGATCGTCGCCATGGTCGGCAGTTTCGAGGCGCTCGCACCGGCCTCGTCGGTGATGAAGATGATGCGGCCGCCGCGGGCTGCGACTTCCTGCATGTTCGAGATGGTCTTTTCGAAGAAGCGATCGTAAGGGGCGATGACGATGACAGGCATGTTCTCATCGATCAGCGCGATCGGCCCGTGCTTCAATTCGCCGGCGGCATAGCCTTCGGCATGGATATAGGAAATTTCCTTGAGCTTCAGCGCGCCTTCCATGGCGAGCGGAAAGCTGGTGCCGCGGCCGAGATAAAGCACGTCCTTGCATTTCGACAATTCGCGCGACAGGCTTTCCATCTGCGGCTGGATGAGGTTCAGCACCCGGCTCATGATGCGCGGCATTTCGGCGAGATGGCGCACCAGCGCCCTCTCCTCATCGGCGCTCACGGTGCCGCGCGCCTTGCCGGCGCCGATCGCCAGCGACGCCAACACGGCCAGTTGGCAGGTGAAGGCCTTGGTCGAGGCGACGCCGATTTCGGGGCCGGCCATGATCGGGAAGACGGCGTCGGATTCGCGGGCGATCGTCGATTCGCGGACATTGACGACGGCGCCGATCTTCAGGCCGTTGTCGCGGCAATAGCGCAGCGATGCCAGCGTATCGGCGGTCTCGCCGGACTGGGAGATGAAGAGCGCTGCCTGCGAGGGCGACAGCGGCATTTCGCGATAGCGGAATTCGGAGGCGACGTCGATCTCGACAGGCAGGCGGGCATAACGCTCGAACCAGTATTTGCCGACGAGACCGGCGAGATAGGCAGTGCCGCAGGCCGAGATCGCCAAGCCGGTCGCCGCCTTGAAATCGATCGCAGCGGCATTGGCGCCGATCGTGTTCTCGGCGAAATCGACGTAATGGCTGAGCGCATGGGAGATCACCTCCGGTTGCTCGTAGATTTCCTTTTCCATGAAATGGCGGTGGTTGCCCTTGTCGACGACATAGGCGGTCGCCTGCGAGATCTGGCGAGAGCGCTTGACCGGCTTTCCGGCGAAGTCGATAACGGCGACGCTGTCGCGTGTGATGACGGCGCAGTCGCCGTCGACCAAATAGGTGATCTCGTTGGTAAAGGGCGAGAGCGCAATCGCATCCGAACCGAGGAACATCTCGCCGCGGCCATAACCGACGGCAAGCGGCGGGCCGGAACGGGCGGCCATGATCGTACCAGGATCGGCCTTGAGCATGACGGCGAGAGCATAGGCGCCGGTCAGCCGGTTCAGCATCTGCAGCATGGCGGCGCGCGGCTCCAGGCCCTCGCGCAGGTATTTCGCCATCAGCTGGGCGACGACCTCGGTGTCGGTCTGCGTTTCGAAGACCGCGCCTTCGGCGGTCAGTTCGTCGCGCAGTTCGGAGAAATTTTCGATGATGCCGTTATGGACAACGGCGACACCTTCGACAAAATGCGGATGGGCATTGGTTTCATTGGGAACGCCGTGCGTCGCCCACCGCGTGTGGGCAATGCCGACCAGGCCTGGCAGCGGTTCGGCGTCGAGGCGCTTTTCCAGATTGAACAGCTTGCCCTCGGCGCGGCGGCGATCCATCACCCCCTCATGGATGGTAGCGACACCGGCGGAATCATAACCGCGATATTCGAGACGCTTCAGCGCATCGACCAGTCGCCCGGCAACAGGCTGAGTTCCGACGATCCCCACAATTCCGCACATGCAATATCCCCACAAGGCTCCGACAATCGAGGCCAGTCCTAACGATTCCCGCTTAGTTATCAATCACCTCGGCGGTCACTTTCAATTTCCGCCGGTTACGCAAAGCGGCTTCAGGCCTTAGCCTTCTTCGCGGCCTTGATGGCGAGCGCGCGCTCGCGCAGCAGTGTGGCCCGACCGGGCTTGATCTCCTGCCGGGCACGGCCGAGCGCCAGCGCATCGGCCGGGACGTCGGCGGTGATGACGCTGCCGGAGGCGATATAGGCGCCGTCGCCGATCGTCACCGGGGCGACCAGCGAGGAGTTGGAACCAATGAAGGCGTTTTCACCGATCACCGTCTCGGCCTTGTTGACGCCGTCATAATTGCAGGTGATCGTACCGGCGCCGATATTGCTGCCGGCGCCGATAACGGCGTCGCCGATATAGGTAAGATGGTTGACCTTGGCGCCGTTGCCGATCCGGCCGTTCTTGACCTCACAGAAATTGCCGACCTTCGAACCATTGGCGAGATCGGCACCTGGCCGCAGCCGCGCGAAGGGGCCGACGGTCGCGCCTTGGCTGACATGGGCGCCTTCTATATGCGAGAAGGCATGGATGACGGCGCCGCCGTCGATCACAGCGCCGGGGCCGAAGACCACGTTCGGCTCGATCAGCGCGTCCTGGCCGATGACGGTGTCGTAGGACAGAAAGACCGTTTCCGGCGCAATCATGGTGACGCCTGACAGCATCATGTCGTGGCGGCGGCGCTCCTGCCAGAACCGCTCGATGACGGCAAGCTCAGCCCGGGTGTTGCAGCCGGTCATCTCGATCTCAGGGGCGTCGACGGCGGTGACGCGGCCGCCGAGCGAACGGGCGATTTCGACGAGATCGGTCAGATAGAATTCACCCTTGGCATTGGCATTGCCGATGCGCGAGAGCAGATCGAGCGCCTTGCGGCCGTTGATCGCCATCAGCCCGCTGTTGCACCACGTCACCGTGCGCTCAGCATCGGTCGCGTCCTTTTCCTCGCGGATGGCGATGAGTTCGCCGTCCTTGACGAGCAGGCGGCCGTAGCCTGTGGGGCGATCGGTGTGGAATCCGATGACGACGATATCGCTGCCTTCGGCAAGGCCCTGGCGGGCGGCCTTCAACGGCCCGTCGGTCTGCAGCGGCACGTCGCCATAGGTGACGAGAATATCGTCATAGCCCTTGGCGATCGATTCGCGCGCCGCCAGCACCGCATGGCCGGTGCCGAGGCGCTCCTTCTGCAGGCAGGATTCAATTCCGACGCCGCCAATGTGTGCTGCCTTTGCCACTTCCTCGGCATCGCGGCCGACGACGAGTGCAGCGGAGGAAATGCCGGCGGAGGCGACCGCCTCGACCACATGGGCGATCATCGGCCGTCCGGCGACCGGATGCAGCACCTTCGATTTCGAGGATTTCATCCGCGTGCTGTCACCGGCGGCAAGGATGACGGCAAGACAAGTACGTTCCATGATCTGCTCCGCGAATCCGCGCCATGAGGCGGCTTTGTTGCCTCATACTGCATAATTCCTGAAATCGGAATCGATTTTCGGGAAGCGCGCTTTGTGGATCGAAAGTCTTGCGGCGTGCTTTGCGCCCCGAAAAAGACGCGGGGCGCGCGGAACAGAGCAGAGCCTCTACAGGTGTGAGATATCGGCTGAAATCGGCACGATGACTGTCTCCGAACCGCGGGCGGCGAACGCCTCGTGCACATGATGGCGGCCGTCCAGGATGACGAGTTCCATGGCGCGGCGCGCAGCAAGGCTGTCGCCGGAAACGATCGCGTCAACGATACGCATATGGGTGTCGGCGATATTGGCGAAGCCGTTTTCGGATGGCGGCGTGCTCATGCGGAACATGCCGACGAGGGCCGCTTCGATGAGGCTGCCCAAGGTGCGCATGAAGGGATTGTGCGAGGCCTCGGCGAGCGCCAGGTGAAAGTTAAGGTCGGCGAGCGCGAGGCTGTCGGCGGTATGGCCGCTCGCCGCCATCTCGAGCGCCAGCGCGCGCAGCGTCTCGATATCCTCGGCATTCGCCCGTTCGGCAACGAGACCGGCGGCGAAGGGTTCGATGGCGAGACGAATATCGTAGAGCTGCAGCAGAAACTCTTCGGTCACGCCGTTATCGAAGTGCCAGGCGATGATCTCGCTGTCGAACATGTTCCAGAAGTTCTTTTCGGTCACACGCGTGCCGACCCGCGCCTTGGCGACGACCATGCCCTTGGCGGCAAGCGTCTTCATCGTCTCGCGCAAGACGGTACGGGACACCTTGAAGCGCTGCGCCAGCTCGGTGTCGCCTGGCAGGATGGTGCCGACGGGATAGGTGCCGGCGACGATTTCCTTGCCGAGTTCGTCGACCACCTGTGCGTGGCTCGTCCGGGTTCTGCGCCCCGTCTTACGGGTCTCGTCCAATTTGTTGCGCAAGCGATCCCTCTCCCCTCAGGCGTACCTCTTGTTCAGACTGGAAACGAACAGGATGGCTTTCTGCATCAGGATGAATGCAAACAGCAAAAGCCCAATCAGAATCTTGGTCCACCAGCTCGACAGAGTGCCATCGAAGGTGATGTAGGTCTGAATGAGCCCCTGGATCAGGATACCGATGAAGGTTCCCGCCACGAATCCCGCTCCTCCGGTCAGCAGCGTCCCCCCAATGACGACCGCCGCGATGGCATCGAGTTCGACACCGACTGCTGCAAGAGAATATCCGGCAGAGGTGTACAGCGAAAAAACGATCCCGGAAAGGCCTGCTAGAAAGCCCGACAGCGCATAAATCTGGATTGTCGTGCGTCCCACAGGCACGCCCATCAACCGGGCCGTCTGCGGGCCGCCGCCGAGCGCATAGACATTGGTGCCGAAGCGGGTGCGCTGGGCGATGAAAATGCCGACGGCAAAGACCAGAAGCATGATGGCGCCGATCAGCGTCAGCCGGCCCCCGCCGGGCAGGCGCCAATAGAGGCTCGTCAGCGTCGAATAATATTCGTGGTCGATCGGGATGCTGTCGATCGAGAGCACGAAGGCCATGCCGCGCGCCAGGAACATGCCGGCGAGCGTGACGATGAAGGCCGGCATTTCGAGATAGTGGATGATTGCGCCCATGACCGCGCCAAAGGCGGTGGTGATGACCAGCACCAGCGCGAAGGCCAGCAGCGGATGGATCGAGGTCTTCTGCAGGATCACCGCGAGGAAGACGCCGGTGAAGGCGATGATCGATCCGATCGACAGATCGATGCCGCCGGAGATGATGACGAAGGTCATGCCGACGGCGGCGATGCCGAGGAAGGCGTTGTCGGTCAGAAGATTGCCGATGACGCGGGTCGACAGCATGTTCGGATATTGCAGCGTGCAACCGGCATAAGCGAGCACGAAGATGACGATGGTCGCCAGCAGCGGCAGGTATTTGGAGTTCATTTCGACTGCTCCCTTCCGCCCTGCCGGCGGCTGGCGAAGATGGCGAGCGACTGCACCGCCGGCGACTGAATGACGAGGATGACGATAATGATGACGGCCTTGATGATCAGGTTGAATTCGGGCGGGAAGCCGGAGGACAGGATGCCGGTATTCACCGCCTGGATGATCATCGCGCCAATCAGCGATCCGAGGATGCTGAAGCGCCCGCCGAGCAGCGAATTGCCACCGACGACGACGGCGAGGATGGCGTCGAGTTCCAGCCAGAGGCCGGCATTATTGGCATCGGCCCCCTTGATGTCGGCGGCGACGATGATGCCGGCGATCGAGGCGCAGAGACCGCTCAGCATGTAGACGGCCATCAACAGGACCGGCGTCTGGATGCCGGAGAGCGTGCTGGCGCGGCGATTGATGCCGACGGCCTCGATCAGCATGCCGAGCGCCGTGCGGCGGACGAGCAGGATGACGAGCAAAGCGACGAGCAGCCAGATGACCACAGGCATCGGCAGGAGCGCCAAGGAACCGCTGCCGAAGAAGGTCAGCCCGTCATCGTTGAAGGTGAGGATCGCGCCTTCGGTGACGAGCTGGGCGATGCCGCGGCCGGCGACCATCAGCACCAGCGTAGCGATGATCGGCTGGATATTGAGGACCGCCACCAGGAAACCATTCCAGACGCCGCAGGCAATGCCGATCGCCAGCGTCAGGACAATGGTGTAGGCCACTGAATTTCCGGTAACAATTGACGAGGCGGCGACGGCGCCGCAGATGGCGATGACGGCGCCGACGGACAGGTCAATGCCCTTGGTGGCAATGACCAGCGTCATGCCGATCGCCAGCAACGCCACCGGCGCGCCGCGATTGAGCACATCGATCAGGCTGCCGTAAAGCCGGTCGTTCTGAACAACCACATTAAAAAACTGCGGCGACGTGATGAAATTCAACAAAAGAATGACAACGAGCGCGATCAATTGCGGCGCCAGGCGATAAGCCAGCGCCTTCAGCGAGGACCTCATGCATCCTCCTTCTTATGTTCGGCGGCGGCAATGGCTTCGACAATGCTCGCCGCGGTGATACGTTCGCCGGTGAGTTCGGCGATATGCTGCCTGTCGCGAAGGACAATGACACGTGAACTATAGGCGACAAGCTCTTCAAGTTCCGAGGAAATCACGATCAGCGACATGCCTTCGGCGCAGAGTTGCTCAATGAGCTTGATGATCTCGGCATGGGCGCCGACATCGATGCCGCGGGTCGGCTCGTCGAGGATCAGAAACTTCGGATTGGTCGCCAGCCAGCGGGCCAGGATCGCCTTCTGCTGGTTGCCGCCGGAAAGCAGGCGGATCGGCTTTTCGCGATCGGTGGTGCGGATATCAAGCGCCTTGATGTAGCGGTCGGCAAGCGCATTCTGCTCGGCGCGCGACAGCGGCCGGGTCCAGCCTCGGCGCGCCTGCAGCGCGAGCGCGATGTTCTCCCGGATCGACAGGTCGCCGATGATGCCATCGGTCTTGCGGTCCTCGGGGCAGAAGCCGAAACCTTTTTCGATGGCCGCGCGCGGGCTGGAAAGCGTCACCGGCTGCCCGTCGATCGTGGCGCTGCCGCTGTCGGCATGCTCGATGCCGAAGAGGAGCTCGGCGGTTTCCGTGCGGCCGGAGCCGAGCAGACCGGCAACGCCGACCACCTCGCCGGCGCGCACATCAAGATCGAAGGGCTTAACCTTGCCGCGTTTGCCGTAGCCGGCAAAACGATAGCGGACCTCGCCGGCCGCAAGGCTGTGCTCCCGTACCGTCTCCTCGACATGCGCCAATTCACGGCCGAGCATCATGGCGATCAGGCCCTGGCGCGGCAGATCGGCGACGTCGCGGGTGCCGACGAGCTTGCCGTTGCGCAGCACGGTGATCCGGTCGCTAACCGCATAAACCTGTTCGAGAAAATGGGTGATGAAGACGATGCCCAGACCGCGCTTCTTCAGGTCCTCGATGATGCGAAAGAGCAGCGCCACTTCCTGGTTGTCGAGGCTGGCGGTGGGCTCATCCAGGATCAGCACCTTGCCGGAAAGATCAACGGCGCGGGCGATGGCGACCACCTGCTGGACGGCGACGGAGAAGCGGCCAAGCTCGGCGGTGACGTCGATATCGATGCCGTAGCCGGTGAGCAGATCGCGCGCCTTGCGGTTCATCGCGCGCACGTCGGTCATGCCGAAACGCCTTGGCTGGCGTCCGAGAAAGAGATTTTCGGCGACGCTCAGATTGGCCAGCAGGTTGACCTCCTGGTAAACCGTACCGATGCCGAGCTTCTGGGCGGCGAGCGTATTAGCCGGATTGATTTCCTGGCCGTCGAGGGTCAGGCTGCCCTCGTCACGATGATAAGCGCCGGTGATGCATTTGATCAGTGTCGATTTGCCGGCACCGTTCTCGCCCAGCAGCGCGTGCACCTCGCCCTTGCGCAGCGTGAAATCGACCTTGTCCAACGCCACTGCGCCGGGAAAGAATTTCGATATTCCGGAAGCCGCGAGAACGTTCTCGAAATCGTGAATCATAAGGGTCTGTTTTCCTGATATTGACGGCAAAAGCCGCGCCGCGGCCGGACATGACGTCCCAAGGCGGCAAGGCAGTTCCGCACCGGTCCATGATGGGCCGGTGCGGTTCTACAGCGCTTGAATGCTGCATCATTCTACCCTCAAATCGATCCCGATTTGAGGATTATGCAGCGGCGTCAAATCAGATCAGTAGCCCTGACCCTTCTTCTCTTCGTAGACCTTCATCGGCTCGTCGGCGGGCGTGTAGAGCTTGGATTCGGTCTGGATCCACTTCGGCGGAGCCTTCTTGTCCTTCAGGTAGGCATCGAGCGCATCGAAGGCCGGACCTGCCATATTAGGCGTCAGCTCGACCGTGGCATTGGACTCGCCTTCGGACATGGCCTTGAAGATATCCGGCACGGCGTCGATCGAGACGACGAGGATATCCTTGCCGGGCTTCAGGCCGGCTTCCTTGATCGCCTGGATGGCGCCGACGGCCATGTCGTCGTTATGGGCGTAGAGAGCGCAGATGTCCTTGCCGCCATTTTCGGCCTTCAGGAAGCTTTCCATGACTTCCTTGCCCTTGGTGCGGGTGAAGTCACCGGTCTGGCTGCGAACGATCTTGAGGTTGTCGTGGCCGGCGAGAGCTTCTTCGAAGCCCTTCTTGCGGGCGATGGCCGGCGACGAACCGGTCGTGCCCTGCAGCTCGACGACGTTGCACTTCTTGTCGCCGACGGTCTTGACCAGGAAGTCGCCGGCGACCTTGCCTTCGTGGACCAGGTCCGAAGTGACAGCCGTCAGGTAGAGATCATCAGGAGCCTTGATGGTGCGGTCGAGCAGGATGACCGGAATCTTGGCTTCCTTGGCTTCCTTCAGAACGTCATCCCAGCCGGTTTCGACGACCGGAGCAATGAGAATGGCATCGACGCCCTGAGCAATGAAGGAGCGCAGAGCCTTGATCTGATTTTCCTGCTTCTGCTGTGCATCGGCAAACTTCAGATCGATGCCGCGCTTCTTGGCCTGCTCCTTGGTTACGGTCGTTTCAGCCGCGCGCCAGCCCGATTCCGAGCCGATCTGCGAGAAGCCGACGGTCAATCCGCCGGCCGAAGCCGAACCAAACATGCAGGCAGCAAGAATCGTGGCACTCAAAAGTGCAGTCTTCAATTTCATGATTTCCTCCCAAGCCGCGTCTCGCGGCGCACGGTCAAAAAATCATATAGTATTACTTTTGTAAATCGGAATCTTTGCATGCAGCGCAACAAAAAAGAGCGCCCACAAGGGGCGCCCTTCGCACGTGCGAATTGAAGACTGCTTATTGCGCCGGCAGCTTGTCGTCGACGCCTTCGACATAGAAATTCATGCCGAGCAGCGTGCCGTCATCGGCCTTTTCGCCGGCCTTCAGCCAGGGCGTGCCGTCCTGCTTGTTGATCGGGCCGGTGAAGGGATGCAGTTCGCCCGACTTGATCTTGGCTTCGGTTTCCTCGGCCATTTTCTTCACGTCGTCAGGCATGTTGGTGTAGGGCGCCATCTTCAGGATGCCGTCCTTCAGGCCGTCCCAGCTCTGCTCGGACTTCCAGGTGCCGTCCAGAAGCGCGTGGACGCGCTTGGAGTAGTAGGTGCCCCAGGTATCGACGATCGCCGTCAGCTGCGCTTTGGGGCCTGCCGCGATCATGTCGGATGCCTGACCGAAGGCGTGGATGCCGCGTTCTTCGGCAACCTGCATCGGCGCGGTCGTATCCGTGTGCTGGGTCAGCACGTCGACGCCCTGGTCGACCATCGCCTTGGCGGCATCGGCTTCCTTGCCTGGGTCGAACCACGTGTTGACCCAGATGACCTTCAGCTTGAAGCTCGGATCGACCGACTTGGCGCCCTGCTCGAAGGAGTTGATGCCCATCACCACCTCCGGAATCGGGAAGGAGGCGATGTAGGCGGCGCCGTGATTCTTCGAGGTCTTAGCGGCGATCTGGCCGAGGATATAGCGGCCTTCATAGAAGCGCGAATTGTAGGTGGCGAGATTGGGGCCGGATTTGTACCCGGTGCCGTGCTCGAACTTGACGTCGGGGAACTTGGCGGCAACCTTGACCGTCGCATCCATGAAGCCGAAGGACGTCGTGAAGATCAGCTTGCAGCCGGAACGGGCAAGACGCTCGATGGCGCGCTCGGCATCCGGGCCTTCCGGCACGTTTTCGAGGTAAGGCGTGTCGATCTTGTCGCCGAATTCGGCCTGGACCTGCTGGCGGCCGAGATCATGCGCCTGAGAATAGCCGCCATCAGTGTGCGAACCGACATAGACGAAGCAGACCTTCGTCTTATCAGCAGCCTGAGCGGCCGACGAGATGCCGATCACGGCGGCAGCCGAGGCGGCGAGTGCGAATGCGTATTTCTTCATGGTAACCCCTGTTGGTTTGAAGTTATTTGCGGAAACGCGTCTTTGTCTTTGCCTTATCGCTCCGGCACGAAGGCTTTTCCGAGCGAGGCGGGCGTATTGATCAACGTCGTGCGCCGATTATGAGAAATGATGATGAGAACCACAATAGTCGCGGCATAGGGCAGCATCGAGAGGAACTGCGAGGGAATGCCGAGACCGAAGGCCTGCGCGTGCAGTTGCAGGATGGTGACCGCGCCGAAGAGATAACCGCCGGCAAAGACCCGCCACGGCCGCCAGGAGGCAAAGACCACCAGCGCCAGCGTGATCCAGCCGCGTCCGGCCGACATGTTCTCCGCCCATTGCGGGGTGTAGACGAGCGACAGCTGGGCGCCGGCAAGACCGGCGCAGGCGCCGCCGAACATCACCGCCAGATAGCGCGTGCGGATAACCTGAATGCCGAGCGCATGGGCCGAAGCGTGACTGTCGCCGATCGCCCTCAGCTTCAGCCCGGCCCGGCTGCGGAACAGGAACCAGCTGACGCCGACCACAAGCGCAATCGACAGGTAGAAGATCAGATCTTGCCGGAAGAGAACATGGCCGATGACCGGGATGTCGGAGAGGAGCGGAATAACGATCTCACCCAGACGAATGCCGGGCATGCTGACATAGGCTTCGCCGAGCATGCCCGACACGCCGAGGCCGAGAAGGGTAAGCGCCAGTCCCGTTGCCACCTGGTTTGCCACCAGCGTCAGCGTCAGGAAAGCGAAGAGAAGCGAGAAAAGCGCGCCTGCGGCAATGCCGCAGACCATGCCGGCATAGGGCGAGCCCGACATTTGCGCTCCGGCAAATGCGGCGACCGCGCCCATGATCATCATGCCTTCGACGCCGAGATTGAGCACGCCGGAGCGCTCGGTGACGAGTTCGCCCAGCGCTGCGATGACGAGCGGCGTCGAGGCGGTGATGACGGTCAGCAGAATTGCTTCGAAGATGCTCATGCCGCGCCCCTGACCCGCGACCAGACGATGCGGATTTTGTAATAGATCAGCGTATCGCAGGAGAGCACGAAGAAGAGCAGCAGCCCCTGGAAGACGCGGGTGACCTTGTCGGAAACGCCGAGCGACAGCTGTGCGGCCTCGCCGCCGAGATAGGTCAATGCCAGCACCAGGCCCGATGCGATGATGCCGAGCGGATTGAGGCGTCCCAAGAAGGCGACAATAATGGCGGTGAAGCCGTAGCCCGGCGAGATCGCCGGCTGCAGGTGGCCGATCGAGCCGGAGACCTCGGCTATCCCGGCGAGCCCGGCAAGGGCGCCGGAGAAGAGGAAGCTGAACCAGATCATTTTCTTCGACGAGAAACCGGCAAAGCGCCCTGCCCGTTCCGACTGGCCGAGCACGACGATCTCGAAGCCTTTCAGCGTGTAGCGCAGCATGAACCAGACGCCGACGGCCGCAATGAGGGCGAAGATGAAGGCCCAATGGGCCCGGCCCGACTCTTCCCAGATCGCCGGCAGCACCGCCTCAGGCGCGAAATCGCGCGAGACCGGAAAGTTGAAGCCCTTCGGATCGCGCCAGGCGCCACGGATCAGCCAGTCGAGGAAGAGCTGGGCGATATAGACCAGCATCAGCGACGTCAGGATTTCGTTGGTGTTGAAATGCGCCTTCAACAGCGCCGGAATGGCGGCGAAAAGCGCACCGCCGAGCGCTCCCAGGATGAGCATCAGCGGCAGGACAAGCGGCGAGTGCCAGTCGTAGAAGACGATCGGCAGATAGGAGCCGGTGATGGCGCCGATGGTGAACTGGCCTTCGGCGCCGATATTCCAGTTGTTCGAGCGGTAGCAGACCGCCAGGCCGACAGCGATCAGGATCAACGGTGCCGCCTTGATCGCCAGTTCGTGCAGAGACCAGACCTCGAGCAGCGGCTCGACGAAGAAGGCGTCCAGCGCCTCCACAGGGTCCTTGCCGAGCATGGCAAACATGATGGCGCCGAACACCAGTGTCAGCACAAGGGCCAGCAGCGGCGAGACGAAGGTATAGAGCTTCGAGACGTCGGGGCGTTTTTCGAGTTCAATGCGCATGGGCTGCCTCTTCAATGCGCATGCGGCGCCTCTGGGGCACCACCGCTCTGGTGCAGGCCGCCCATCAGCAGTCCGATCTTTTCGCGTGTCAGTTCGCCAGCCGGGAACGGGCTGGAAAGGCGTCCCTCGGAGATGACGGCAATATCGGTCGCCACTTCGAAGATCTCGTCGAGATCCTGGCTGATGACGACGACGGCGGAGCCGGCCTTTGCCAGATCGACCAGAGCCTGGCGGATGCGGCTTGCAGCCCCGGCATCGACACCCCAGGTCGGCTGGTTGACGACGAGCACGGCCGGCTGGCGGTCGAGTTCGCGGCCGACGATGAATTTCTGCAGATTGCCGCCGGAGAGCGAGCCTGCGGCCGGGTCGTCGCCGCTCTTGCGCACATCCATCGCCTCGGAAATCCGCCGTGCGGCAGATTTCACCGCGCCATAGCGGATGATGCCGAGCAGGCCGAGAAAGGCCTTGCGGTCCGACTGGCTGCGGGCGAGCACCAGATTGTCAGACAGTTTCATGGCGGAGACGGCGGCATGGCCGTGCCGCTCCTCCGGCACGAAACCGGCGCCGAGCAGGCGGCGGGCGGTGATGCCCTCCGTGCCCACAGGCTTCTTGCGAATGACGATCGCTTCTGCCGACGCGACCGGATATTCGCCGGAGAGGGCATCGAAAAGCTCGCTCTGGCCGTTGCCGGCGACGCCGGCGATGGCGAGGATTTCGCCAGCGCGCACCGCCATCGAGACGTCGCGCAGCGGCATGGCGAAAGGCGTGCGGGGTGCGACCGAAAGGTTGGCAACGGCAAGCTGCACCTCACCCTTGTCGCTCCGCTCGGGATGGGTGACGCTCGCCACCTCGCTGCCGACCATCATGCGGGCAAGCGAGGCCGGCGTTTCCTGCTTCGGATCGCAGGCGCCGGTGACGCGGCCATGGCGCAGCACCGTGGCGCGATCGCAGATGCGCTGCACCTCTTCCAGGCGGTGGCTGATATAGAGAACCGAGCGGCCCTCGGCGCGCAGCTTGAACAGCGTTTCGAACAGCCGGTCGGCCTCCTGCGGCGTCAGCACCGAGGTCGGCTCGTCGAGAATGATCAGCTTCGGGTTCTGCAGCAGCGCGCGGACGATCTCGATGCGCTGGCGCTCGCCGACGGAGAGATCGGCGACATGGGCATGCGGATCGAGCGGCAGGCCGTAAGCTTGAGACAGCGCCCTCGCCTGCTCGGCGATCTTGCCGATCGGGATGGAGTCGTCGAGCGACAGCGCGATGTTTTCGGCGACCGTCAGCGCCTCGAACAGCGAAAAATGCTGGAAGACCATGCCGATGCCGAGCTTGCGGGCCTCGCCCGGCGAGGCGACCGTGACCGGCATGCCTTCCCAGAGGATTTGCCCGTTGGTCGGCTCTAGAACACCGAACAGCATCTTCACCAGGGTGGATTTGCCTGCACCATTTTCGCCGAGAAGCGCGTGAATTTCGCCCGGCGCGATATCGAGATCGATTTCATTGCAGGCGGCAAAGCCACCGAAAAACTTCGTCAGCTTCTGGACGGATAACAACGCACCGGGTTCCGGCACATTCAATGGCGACACGTTCCCCTCATTTCTTCTGCCAACCGGTCCGTTCGGATCTCATGGAATCAGCAGCGTCGTTCCTGTTGTTTTTCTTGTTTCCAGATCCGCGTGAGCTTGCCCAACCTCACGTAACGGATAGGTTTGATTGATATTGATACGCACTTTGTTGCTTTGCACAATATCAAATAGCGCTTTCGCACTGTCGATCAGTTCCTGGCGCGCGGCGATGTAGGTGAAGAGCGTCGGCCGCGTCGCAAAGAGCGAGCCCTTCTGCGCCAGTGCCGCAAGGGTGAAATTCTCGATCGGCCCGGAGGATTGACCGAAGGAGGCAAAAAGGCCGCGCGGCTTCAGGCAATCGAGCGACTGTGGAAAAGTATCGCGGCCGATCGAATCGTAGACGACATCGACGCCCTTGCCGCCGGTGATTTCGCGGACACGGCCGACGAAATCTTCGCTCTTGTAGTTGATCACATGGTCGTAGCCATGGGCGAGCGCCAGCTCGATCTTGTCTTCGGAGCCCGCCGTGCCGATGACGGTGGCGCCGAGCGCCTTTGCCCATTGGCCGGCGATTAGGCCGACGCCGCCGGCAGCGGCGTGGAACAGTAGGACCGTCTGCGGGCCGACCTTGAAGGTGCGGTTCAAGAGGTATTCGGCGGTCATGCCCTTCAGCATCATCGCCGCTGCCGTTTCGAGTTCTATGCCGTCAGGCACAAGCACCAGATGCCGCGTCTCGATATTGCGTTCGGCGCTATAGGCGCCGTCGGCGCCGGCATAGGCGACGCGGTCGCCGACCTTGAAATCCTCGACGCCGGGGCCAACCGATGTCACGGTGCCGGCGCCCTCCTTGCCGGTGACGAAGGGCAAATGCGGGGTCTTGTAGGTGCCGTTGCGGAAATAGACGTCGATGAAATTGAGCCCGACCGCCGCCTGCCTGATCTGCACTTCGCCCGCCGAGGGTGACGGAAGATCGATCTCGACATAGTCGAAAACCTCCGGCCCGCCCGTCCTCGAAAATGAAACCGCCTGCGTTTTGGTCATCTGCCTATCCTAAGCTTCGCGTCCAAGAGCGGGGAAGAATTGCAGCACCGCGCCGATGACGTAAAGATAGATTCCGGTCACGATAAAGAGAATGAGCGCCCATTCGGGCGTGTCGAAATGCATCAACAACGAAAAAATCCCCAGCGCCGACCACAGGAAAAAGACGCCGAGGTTGAGCGGGCGCAGCCTTTTGACCCGGACCGGGTGGAGGAAATTGATCGGCAGGAAGGTCAGCACCACCGAGACGATGACAACAGTGAGCGCCGTCGTGGCGCTCGCATCGATGACGAACAGCGTGAAGACGATCATGTTCCAGACGACAGGGAAGCCGGAGAAGAAATACTCGTCCGTCTTCATGCCCATATCGGCATAGTAGATGGCGCTGGAGACGACGATCATGCCGGCGGCGACGAAGGACCAGGGCTCGCCGATCATGCCGCTCTGATAAAGCGCGAAGGCCGGCAGAAGCACATAGGTGACGTAATCGATGATATTGTCGAGCGTATCGCCCGACCAGTTCGGCAGCACTTCCTTGACGCGCACCTTGCGGGCGATCGGCCCGTCTATGCCGTCGACCAGAAGGGCGAGGCCCAGCCACCAGAACATGTCGATGAAGCGGTGTTCGGCGGCGGCAACGACGCCGAGAAAGGCCAGGAAAGAACCGGATGCCGTCAGGATATGGACGGAAAAGGCGCGCATCTCCGCATAAGGAACACGCTTGTAGTTGAAAATCTTCATATTCCCCCGACCGCCCTATCGCGCTCGCCCCGGCAAGCATCTTTTTTTCGCCACCATCGCCGAACCCTGTTGCTGAATCGGGTTCGCCGCCGTAGGTCTTTGTTGTCGCACCATTTTTGCCGAAAACCGGCATCCGTTTCCGGCGTGCTGCTCTAATATGCATCCTTTGCCGGCCTTCGCCAGCGGGAAATACGACATTCCCCGCCAGCCATTGAATCCTGACGATGACATGCATATTTCCCTTTAGAAGCGTCGCGTGGAATGGAATGCCTTTAATTCCGGCCCGATTTGTAATATCTCGCTCGCATCCGACTGTTCATCCGACGAAACGGGATCCGCTACCGAAATGAACGCGCCTGCAAAGACCGAAGACTTCGCCTTGTCCATCCCCGCCGGCGTCTATGCCGAGACGGTGCTCGATGTCACGCACTATACGGACCGGCTCTTCCGCTTCACGATGACCCGGCCGCAGGGCTTCCGTTTCCGTTCCGGCGAATTCGCGATGATCGGCCTGATGGTCGAGGGCAAACCGGTCTTCCGCGCCTATTCGATCGCCAGCCCCGCCTGGGCCGAAGAGCTTGAATTCTTCTCGATCAAGGTGCCGGACGGTCCGCTCACCTCACATCTGCAGGCGATCAAGCCGGGCGACCAGGTGCTGATGCGCAAGAAGCCGACGGGCACGCTGGTGCTCGACGCGCTGACGCCCGGCCGTCGTCTCTACATGTTCTCGACGGGAACGGGCATTGCGCCTTTCGCCAGCCTGATCCGCGACCCCGAGACCTATGAGAAGTTCGAGGAAGTCATCCTCACCCATACGACACGTGATGTCGCCGAGCTGAAATATGGCTTCGACCTCGTGCACGAGATTCAGAATGACGAGCTGCTGAAGGAAGTCGTCGGCGACAAGCTGCGCCACTATCCGACGGTCACGCGCGAGGATTTCGAATATCGCGGCCGCATCACCGACCTGATCTCCTCCGGCAAGCTGTTCACCGATCTCGGCGTGCCGCCGCTCGATCCGGAAATCGACCGCGGCATGATCTGCGGTTCCTCGGCCATGCTGAAGGATACCAAGGAACTGCTCGAAAAGGCCGGCCTCGATGAAGGCGCCAACAGCAAGCCCGCCGAATTCGTCATCGAGCGCGCTTTCGTCGGCTGACGTTTTCTTCGATATCCAGATCTGACAACGGCTCCGGAAACGGGGCCGTTTTTACGTGCGGGCGAGATAGTCGATCAGCGTCGCCATGGCAGCATGCGCCTCCTCCGGCCTGCCCTGCCGAATGGTGCGGATAACGGCGACGTGCAGCGCGATGGCGCGGTCCATGCGCTCCGGGCTGGCGGTGGAATACCAGAGGCGACGCGCATGCGTCTGCACCGGGCCGAGTGCCGCCATGATGAAGCCGTTCGGACAGGCATCCTCGAGGATTTCGTCGAAGGCCTTGTCGGCGGCGAAGAAGCCGGCGAGATCGCCGGTGACGGCGCAACCCTCCATCTCCCGGGCGCAGTCGCCAAGGCGGACGCGCTGTTCGTCCGTTGCATGTCCGGCCGCAAGGCTAGCTGCGATCGGCTCCAACTCCCGGCGCACCTGCATGACATTGCCGTGATCGTCCGGTGCGATTTCGGCCACCTGCAACCCGACGCGCGGCTTGACCAGGATCAACCCCTGCCAGGCAAGCTTCTGGATCGCCTCGCGCACCGGTGTGCGCCCATGGCCCGCCATATCGATCAGTTGCTTTTCAGTGACGAGCGCGCCTGGCTTCAGCGCTAGCGTGACAATCAGGTGCTCCAGCGCGAGATAGGCACGATGGCTTTGTGACGTCTGCATGCTGAAAGTCCGCCGCCCAATCTGATATATCACATCGTGGCACGGTCAAAAACCGAAGGCAAGTCGGCATTGGTAATTGCATGGATCCTCGGCTCAAGGCCGAGGACGACGGAAAGCGGGGTTGGCGTTCTTCCCGAACTCACCCCCGCCTAAAGTGCCTCCGCGCATCGGGCCCTCATCATGCCGGCACCTACCCCGGTCAGCTCTTGCGAAAAGCCCGGCTGGACACCGAGATCGGATTTTGACAGGGGTCTTTTGCATTGGCGAACACATAACCGTCAGCCTTGTGAAGAGTACCGAACTCCAGGCCCTGCGCACCGTATGCAGAAGGCCTCGACATCCTCTACGTCGAAGACGAGCTTGACGATGGATTGGCCGTTCCGCTGCCCTTTGGCGGCCTGATGAAGCATTACATTGGCGCCGCCGTCCTGAGCGATGAGTTCAACGATGCGATCGCCGGGCAGGCTGGTCGCCTTGAATCCGAAATACTTCTCATAAAACCGCGCCGTTTCCTCGACGTTCCCGGCATAGATCACCAGCCTGTTGAGCGGCATGACGGTTTCCTCCGATAGCGTTAAGTCCGTGAGCGTAGAGAGATGAAGGGCTTTGCCATGACGCATTCATCATGCGTCACTCGTGCCGCAGCGCCTCGATCGGGTTCAGCTGCGCTGCCCGTCTTGCCGGGAAATAGCCGAAGATCATGCCGATGGCGGCGGAGAAGAGGAAGGCGACGGCGACCATCATCGGGCTGAAGACGAAGGGGACTTTCAGGAAAGTCACCGCCACCAGACCGAGGCTGAGGCCGAGGGCGATGCCGGTGATGCCGCCGAAGAGCGAGAGCGCCACCGCCTCGACCAGGAACTGGGTGAGCACCTGGTTTTCGAGTGCGCCGATCGCCAGGCGAATGCCGATCTCGCGGGTTCGCTCTGTGACAGAAACCAGCATGATGTTCATGATGCCGATGCCGCCGACGAGCAGGCTGATCGCGGCAACCGCGCCGAGCAGGCCGGTCAGCAGCGTCGTCGTGCCGGTCATCGCCTCGGCGATCTGGGTCATGTCGTTGACGTTGAAATCATCCTGCCGGCCGGGGATGATCTTGCGGCGCTCGCGCAGCAGATCTTCGACATCGGACTGCACCTTGGCGGTGGAGACGCCGTCGCGGGCCGAGATGATGATCTGCGGCACATTGCTGTTGCCGCTGATGCGCCGCTGGAACACCTTGACCGGCATGATGACGACATCGTCCTGATCGGTCCCCATGCCGGACTGGCCGCGCTTGGCGAGCACGCCGATGACGGGGCACGAAACCTTGCCGACGCGGATCTGCTGGCCGATCGGGTCGGCGGCGCCGAAGAGCTGCGAGCGCACAGTCTCGCCGATGATGCAGCGGGGCTGGCCGCGCTCCTCGGCGGGGGTGAAATTGCGGCCGAGCGCCAGGTTCCAGTCCTGCGCGACGAAATAGTCGTTGGTGGTGCCGGAAACGCTGGTCGAATGGTTCTGGCCGCCTGATATCACCGTCGCTGTCGACTGGTTGAGCGGCGCGACCGCCCTCAAGCCGCTGATCTGGTCGCGGATGGCGGCGACGTCCTTGACGCTGAAGCGCTTGGCTTCCGAGCTCGCCCGGCCGGGACCGAACTGTCCGGGGCGGACGAAGAGCATGTTGGTGCCGAGCCGCGACAATTCCGTCGAGACCTGCGCGGTCGTGCCATTGCCGATCGTCACCAGTGCGATAACGGCGGCAACGCCGATGACGACGCCGAGCACGGTCAGGAAGGAACGCAGCATGTTGCGGCTGATGGCGCGCAATGCCAGTTTCAGCGTCTCAAAGAACATGATCCGCCCTCCTCCGGTGCTCGACCTCGGCCTCCAGCTTGCCGTCGACGAACCTGAGCAGCCGCTGCGCATAGGCGGCGATATCGGGTTCATGCGTGACCATGACGATGGTGATGCCCTGCTCGCGGTTCAGCCGCGTCATCAGATCCATGATCTCGACGCTGGTCTTGGTGTCGAGATTGCCTGTCGGCTCGTCGGCAAGGAGCAGCGCCGGCTCGGTGACGATGGCGCGGGCGATGGCGACACGCTGCTGCTGTCCGCCGGACAGTTCCTGCGTCTTGTGATGCTCGCGGCCGGACAGGCCAACCAGCGCCAGGGCTTCGCGGGCCCGTTCGCGCCGCTCGCGCACCGCCATGCCGCGATAAATCAGCGGCAGCTCGACATTCTCGACGGCCGAGGTGCGCGACAAGAGGTTGAAACCCTGGAAGACGAAGCCGAGCATATGGCGGCGCAGCAGCGTCAACTGGCCGCGGTCGAAGCCGCTGGTTGGAATACCTTCGAAGATGTAGTCGCCTGATGTCGGCACGTCGAGGCAGCCGAGGATGTTCATCGCCGTCGATTTGCCGGAACCGGACGGCCCCATGATCGCGACAAATTCATGGGCGTTGATCGCAAGGTCGACGCGGTCGAGGGCGCGGATCGCCGCCTCGCCCTCGCCGTAGATTTTCGAGACCTGTCTGAATTCGATGAGCGGCGGGCTTGCCATCCGTCTCTCCGCCTAGTTCGCACGCGTCGTGGCGTCGGTCACCAGTGCGTCGTTTTCCTTGATTTCGCCGGAGACGACCTGGGTGAACTGGCCGTCGGAGGAGCCGACCTGGATGACAACAGGTGCGGGCCGGCCGTCGCGCAGCACCCAGACGCGCCGCTCGGCGCCCGTCAATGCCTGACCTGAATTGCCGCCGCGCTGGCGTGGCGGGCCAAAGATGCCGAAAATGCCGCGGCCGCGCGGTCCCGCCTGCGCCGGCGCGTAGCGTAGCGCTGCGTTCGGCACCATCAGCGTTTCCTTGACGGCTTCCACGGTAATGTCGGCCGTCGCCGTCATGCCAGGGCGCAGCAGCAGATCGGCATTGTCGACCGAGAGTACCGCCTTATAGGTCACGACATTGTTGACCACTTCGGAGGCGAAGCGGATCTGCTCGATCTCGGCCGGAAAGCTGCGGTCGGGATAGGCGTCGACCGTAAACTTCGCCTTCTGGCCGACGGCGATCTGGCCGACATCGGCCTCATCGACATCGACCTGCAGCTCCATCTTCTTCAGGTCGCCGGCGATGGTGAACAGGATCGGCGCCGAAAGCGAGGCTGCGACCGTGGCACCCGGATTGACGGCGCGGGTGAGGATCACGCCGTCGATCGGCGAGACGATCTTGGCCTTGGCAAGATTGACCTCGGCAAGCTGCAGGTCGGCCTCCGACGCGAGCACCTCGGCTTCGTTGATCTGTTTGGCGGCGACGGCGGAATCATATTTGTAAGTGGCGTCGTCGAGGCTCTGCTGGGTGGAGACGTTGCTCTTGACCAGGCTCTTCAGCCGCTCGAGCGAGGTGCTTGCGGATTCCAGATCGGCATTGGCCTTGGCGACGTTCGCCTTGGCAGAATTCAGCTTGGCGCGCGAACTCTTCACATCCGCCTCCAACTTGTTGGTATCGAGAAGCGCCAGCACGTCACCCGCTTTGATCGTGCTGTTGTAATCGACATTGACGTCGCGGACCGTGCCGGAAAGCTCGCTCGATATATCCACCTGCTCGGTCGGCTGCACCGAGCCGGTGGCGGTGACGAGCACCGTCAGATCGCCGCGTTTTGCCGGCTGAGTGGCATAGCTCACTTCTCTTTGCCCGCGGCCCATATAGAAATAGGCGGCGCCGGCTACGGCAGCGACGAGGATCAGCAAGATGAGCAGGCGTCCACGCCAGCGGCTGCGCTTGCCCTGACGTCCCGATGCGGCAAGCACCGCTGCGAGATCGGACGCGCCGCTTGTCTGTGGCCCGGTCTTCTTGCCGGTTCCTGTGTCGTTCATGTCATCCTCGATCAGTCATTGGCCGTCTCGGCCCTTGCAGCGAAATAAGCACAGCGCAGATGAACCGGGCATTAGCGTTGCCGCCGAAGTGGCACGGAATTGCGGATGGGGGAAATGAAATATTGGTAAGAAAAGTCAAGTTTTGGCGCCGAAGCGCTCGTCAGTCGGCATCGCCGGCGGATTGCCCCGCGCCCGGCAGCGGATTCAGCCAAGGTTCGCGCCGCCTGATCCAGATTTCATGATCCGGCGCGAGGTCAGTCGGTGGGCTGTCGAGCGAACCGAGACGGATTTCCGCCGCCTCCTCCCGCAGGCAGAAAAGCCTGCTGCCGCAGGCGGGGCAGAAGCTGCGGCCGGCAAACGTGGCGATCTCGCCGCTATGGGCAAAAGCCCGGCGCGGCCAGACCGCGAAGAAGACGAAGGCCGAGCCGCTCGATTTGCGGCAATCGGCGCAGTGGCAAAGGCCGACGCGAAGCGGCTCGCCTTCGACGCGATAGCCGACTGCCCCGCACAGGCAGCTTCCCGTCCGGATCCGCATGGCGGCCGTCAGGCGTCGAGACTGGTGGGCAGTCCCGGCGGGCGGCGCTTGGCCGCCATCAGCAGATCGAGTTCGGTGGCGGATGGGCCAAACTTGTCGTAGAGGCGTTTTGCCTCCTTGTCATCCAACCGGTATTTCCTGGCAAATTCGCCGATACTGTAGGGGCGGCCACGCAACACTCTTCGCGCCGGGGTCGCCGTATTCGGTGCGTCGGTCATGGGTTTCTCCTTTCATTCCATGCCCTTTAAGTTAGAGCGATGGGGTCGATTGGAAAGAGCCGACGAGCTGGAGCGGGCTTCCGGCGTAGATCGATCGGGCTGATCGCGGAACCTTCCTGCCGCCAGACGCATTGTCGAATCGAGGTTGCGGGCCGCGCCAAGCGGACGCGGCGGCGCCGGAGAACATCGGGATTTTTCCGCTTTCTCCCGATGGCCAACGAAACGGCAGGCGAGCTCCCTACCCGCCCGGTCCGCTTCCTCATTCCTCATTTCGAGACGATCACGAAATATTAAAATGTGGAACGCATGCGCTGGAGCGAGGTTTTTCTTTCGAGGTCGACGTGGCCTCGTTCAAACCCAAGGAGAACCGAATGGCAAACCAAGGTGGAACGCATGAACAGCACGTCAAAGCCGGGCAGCAGAGTCACAAGAACGACGCCAATGCCCGCAGCTCCTCTTCAGGTGGCCGCGACGCGCAGTCCAGCGGATCCCGCGGCGGCAGCCATGAACAGCATGTAAAAGCTGGTCAACAGAGCCACAAGAATAGCCACTAAAGCTGTCTTGATGTGAAAATTCGGCCCGCGCCTCCATTCCGGCGCGGGCTTTTTCTTTTAATCCGTGCCACTTGGTTTGCACCACGCGCTTCGGAGCAGAATGTCAGCAGATCAGGACGTTACGCCCCATAGTGTTCGCGGGGCCGTCTTGAACATCGATCAATACTTCGGTAGCATTGAAACTGAAATTCAATACTTGCAGGAAAAATGACTAAAATTAACCTCAACGCGCCTCAGATTGACTTACTCTTTCAATCCTTTTCTGGGCCGCCTTGGTATTTGCTATCTCGTCGTGCCTGGTTTTATTAATTTATTTTATATTATTCTATAGCGAAAGCGATTTCCGCCTTCTGTATGTATTCCTAATCCTCGCTGCTCCATCGTCGCTACTCGCATGCATTTATTTCGCGGTCGGGCTGTGGTTGCGGAAAAGAATCTCCGATTAGCCGTCTTGGCAGCGGAGAGACCAAGCTCAAATGAAGACTTCCCTGTCAACATCAATCACAGCTCAAAACCCCGGACGTCCCTGAGCGTCTCAGGACAGACGCCTTCCGTCCTCGCCGAAGAGGTGCAGCACGGCGGGATCGAGATGCAGCGGCAAGCTGTCGCCCGATTTCATCCGTCGCTGGCCGGCAAAGACGGCGATAAGCTTCTTTCCACATGCGTCGGCGTGGACGACGGTCTCCGAGCCCAGTTCCTCGACGAGGAGGATGCGGGTGTCCAGCTTGCGCGCGTCAGTCCCATCGGCAAGGGTGATGTGCTGCGGGCGGATGCCGATGCTGACCCTCTTGCCGATTAGGCGCGTTTCCTCAGCAATAACGGAAAGGCGATGCCCGCCGACGGTTTCGACCTCGGTGAGATTGCCGTCATGGCCGATAATTGCGCCCTCCAGGAAATTCATGTGCGGGGCGCCGATGAAGCCGGCGACGAAGCGGTTGGCCGGCTTGTTGTAGAGCTCCAGCGGCGTTCCCACCTGTTCGATCCGGCCACCTCTGAGCACGACGATGCGGTTTGCAAGCGTCATCGCCTCGACCTGATCGTGGGTGACATAGATCATCGTCGCCTTCAGCCGCGCATGCAGGGCGGCGAGTTCGGCGCGCATGCTGACCCTGAGCTCGGCGTCGAGATTGGAGAGCGGCTCGTCGAGCAGGAAGGCATCAGGCCGGCGGACGATGGCGCGGCCGATTGCGACGCGCTGGCGCTGGCCGCCGGAAAGCTGGCCCGGGCGGCGCTGCAGGAAGGGCTCGATCTCCAGCATGCGGGCGGCGTCAGCGATGCGCGCTTCGATCTCGGCCTTGGCCACCTTGGTATTCTCGAGACCGAAGGCAAGGTTTTCCCTGACGCTCATATGCGGATAAAGCGCATAGGATTGGAAGACCATGGCGAGGCCGCGGTCGGCGGCGCCGATCTCGGTGACATCCGTGCCGTCGATAGCGATGCTGCCGCCTGTTGGCTTATCGAGGCCGGCGATGAGGCGCAGCAGCGTCGATTTTCCGCAACCGGAGGGGCCGACGAAGGCGACGAACTCGCCGTCCTTGACCTCAAGCGAGACATCGCGGATGACCTCGACGGAGCCGAAATTCTTGACGATGTTTCTGAGCTCGAGCCCGCTCATGCACTCTCCTGTATTTTTGTAGCCTGGCCTATTTCAGGCCGGAGCCGGCGATGCCTGTGGTGATGAAACGCTGCAGGAAGACGAAGATCAGCACGACGGGGATCATCGAGACGACGGTCATGGCGAGGATATAGTGCCATTGCACATTGAGCTCGCCGGCATAGACGTTGAGGCCGACCTGCAGCGTATACAGTTCCTTGCGCGAGAGCACGATCAGCGGCCAGAGGAAATCGTTCCAGCGCCAGACGACCGAGAAGATCGCCAGCACCGCAAGCGCCGGCGCCGACAGCGGCAGGATGATGCGCCAGTAGATCTGCCATTCGCTGGCCTTGTCCATGCGTGCGGCGTCGATCAGCTCGTCCGGGATGGTCAGCATATATTGGCGGAGCAGGAAGACACCTGTGGGGGTGGCGACCGTCGGCAGGATGACGCCCCAGAGGCTGTCGAAAAGGTTCAGTGTGCCGATGACGGAATAGAGCGGCACGACGATCACCGAGAGCGGCACCATCAGTGTCGCCAGGATCATCAGCATGACGGCGGTGCGGCCGGGGAACTGGTATTTCGACAGCGCGAACGCGGCCATGGAATTGACGAGCAGCGTGATCGCCGTCGCCACAACAGTCACGAAGACGGAGTTGCGCAGGAACAGGAAGAAATCGAAGCGCTGGAACGGTTCGGTGTAGTTGCCGGCAGCGAATTCCACCTTCCGCACCGAGGTGCGGTCCTTGATGTTCGCCTTGACGATCTCACCCGGCTGTTTCGGATCGACCATCTGACCGACAATGCCGATGCGGCGGACTTCGGCGAGCACCCGGCTGCTGCCGTCCGGCATCGTCACGTTATAGAGCGGCAACGGCTTGTCGTAGCCCGGCACGACTGCCTGTTCGGTGACATAGGGCAGGAAGGACGGCGGGAATTCGGCAAGGGCGGCCGGCGTCTTGAACGAGGAGAAGACCAGCCAGACGGCCGGACCGAACATCAGGAAGACGCCCGAGATCAGCCAAATCCAGGTGACCACGTCGGTCCAGTGCCAGCCGCGGCCGCGGCGGCGAAGGAGAAAGGTGCCGACAGCACTCATTGGCGTTTCCCCTTCTTCTCGTTGCGGCTGCTTGCGGCAAGCTGAATCAGCGTCAGAATGACGAGCACGATGCCCATGAGGATCGAGGCGGCCGAGGCAAGCCCCGGATTGCGCAGCGAACTCGCAAAGCCGGTCTCGTAAATATACTGGGTGATGTACATGGTGCTGGTGCCCGGCCCGCCACCGGTCAAGACGAACACCTCGTCGAAGATCTGCACGGCGCGGATCAACGCCAGCACCAGGACGACGATGAGGTTCGGCATCAGGAGCGGCAGGGTGATGCGCCGGAAGATGCGGGTGGGGCTCGCCTTGTCCATCGCCGCCGCCTCATAGAGATCCCTCGGGATTGCCTGCAGACCGGCGAGCAGGATCAGCGCGTAAAAGCCCATATGCGCCCAGACAGAGACGAAGACCGCGAAGAAGAAGGCCCAGAAACGATCGCTGAGCCAGGAGAAGGGCTCGAAGCCGAAGGGGCTCAGCGCATAATTCAACAGTCCCTGGCGCTGCAGGATCCATTTCCAGATCAGGCCGACGACGACGGGCGAAAGAAGCACGGGGAAGAAGAAGACGGCGCGCCAGAAGCCGCGATTGGAAAGCTCGCGATTGAGGATCAAAGCCGTCGCCAGCGCGGCGACCAGCATCGCCGAGACCTGGAACACAACGAAGACGGCAGTGTTGCGCACGGCCGCCCAGAATGTGTCGGCAGCGCAGGTCGAAGGGTCGAGATAAGAACCGCAATCAAACAGGATGCGATACTGCTCGGCGCCGACATAGGTCCTGTTCGGCAGGAAGATGGCGCCGCCGCTCGTCGTCGAATAGATGAAGTTGATGACCAGCGGCAGGAGCACGAAGACCGTAAAGATCAGCATGTTGGGCGCCAGGAAGACGCCCGCCATGCCGTTCAGCCCGGTCAGCTTCTGCCAGCCGCGCATGGGAATATCGACGATACCCATGAAGAGCCGGACAGGTGCCGAGAGCGCCTGCCGCAGGCCGGCTTTCGCCGGCGGTTCGGAAGAAACCGTCTTTCCCGCCATCTATTCGTCCGTCAGTTGGCGCCGACCTTGGCCTTGATGTCCTCGTCGATGCGGGCATAGGCGTCATCGAGCTTCATTTCGCCGGCGATCACCTGGCTGATGCGGGCGACGATGGCGCTGTAATAGGCATCCGACCACTTCCAGCCCGGAAGCTTCATGGCCGGCGCCGCCGTCTGACCGGCCGCGGCGACGAAGGCCTTCAATGCCGCCTGCACATGCGGATCGTCGGTCTTGAAGTCCATCTGGCCAGCGGCGACATCCTTATGCGCCGGAATGAACAGGCTGCGCTCGGCGAATTCCTTCTGCACGTCGACGCTCGCCAGGTAATCCATCACCTTGGCGACGTCCTTGGGGTTCTTGGTGTATTTGACGGCGACGAGACCCGCGCCCCCCTGCATGCCGGTGCAGGCCGCCGTGCCACAGGGGCTTCCGGCCATGACCCAGTCGAAACTGTCGCCGATCTTCTGGGCGAAGCCGGAAATCTGCCAGCTGCCGGAATAATAATAGGCAAGGCCGCCATTGATGAAATCTTCGGCGGCGGCGCGATAGGTGGTGCCGGCAGCGCTGACCCAGACATCCTTGTTGACGATGCCCTCCTCGTTCCACTTGACGAAGCGGCTGAGGAATTCCTTGGCGCCCTGATCGATCGGCGCCGGCTTGCCGTCGGCGGCGATATAGTTGGCGCCATAGGAAATGTTCGGGCCGGAGACGCGATGGCCGGAGCGGTCGATCGCCATGGCGAAGACCTTCTGGCTGTCGGCGACCTTCTTGGCGGCCACTGCCCAGTCGTCCCAGGTGGCCTTCGGGCCAGGAATTTCGACACCGGCCTGATCGAACAGCGTCTTGTTGACGAAGCCGCCGGTCAGGGTGATCTGCGTCATGAAGCCGGTAATGGCGTTCGAGCCGTCTGGACGCATCCAGTCAGCCTGGGCGCCGAAGTTGTCGTCCCAATATTTCGCATCGGCAAGGAGCGGGCGTAGATCGAGCCAGTGCTGCGCCTGCGCCTTCAGATTGGTGACGCGGGCTATGTCAGGCCCCTTCCCGGCTTCGAGCTGCACCGGCAGCTGTTCCTTGACGACGTCGTAGGAGACTTCGTCGAGGATGACGTTGACGTCGGGATTGGCCTTCGAGAAGCGCGCCAGCAGGTCCTTGATGACAGCGCCTTCGCTGCCGTCGGAATACCACATGATACGCACGTCGCCGGCATGGGCGGCAACGGAACTCAAGAGAACCGCAGCCAAGGCCGCGCCGATCGATTTCATTCTGGTCATTTTCTCCTCCTCCTGACCGATGAATGCGTTGCCCGGCCGGGTCCTCCACCTGCCGGGCATGTCGTCTATGAGGCCGCGCGCCGAGGCTGCCTGCCTGGTATCTCAAGATGTACCGCGTCTCCCCGCACCGACCAGTCCGACGGGCGAAGAATGCGGCCTTCAGCGCGCACGGTGCCGTCCTCTTCGAAGACGATCTGACCATAATCCGGATCGATGACGATCAATGCGCCCTCATTGTCGCGGCGGGCCGCGAGCGTGGCGAAACGCGCCCGCATGCCGTCGAGGCCGCCCTCGCGCCCACAATCGGAGAGACGGACGATCCAGCAGCCCTTGCGGCCGGACAGGCGCAGCTCGACATCCGTCGTCGGGCCGTGTTTCACCGGTTCGAGCGCGCCATTGCCGATCAGCATCGCAAGCCCGTTGCCGGCGCGGGCGAGCGCCAGATTGCCATCGACCACCGTGTCGTCGAAAGCTTCGATTGGGAACCAGGCATGAGTGAAATCCGGCTGGCCCTCGTGGATGTCGAAATCGAGAATGGCGAGATCACGATATTGATGGACGCGCGGCAGCGTTCCGCAGCCACCCCAGAAGCTCGGCCGGCCGTAACCGAATTGAATGGTCTCGCCGGGATGATTGATCCAGACCTGCGCTTCCGGCCGGTCGCCGAGGCGCAGGTGCAGCACCGTCTCCTGATAGCCCCATGCGCCAGCGCGATAATGGGCGATGGTGCCGAGCGCGGTGTCGCGCGTCTTGTAGTGATAGAGGGCGGCAAAACGGTTTTCGCCCTGGGAAAAGGTCCATTCCTGCGCGTCGTCGGCGTCATGCGCGGCGATCGCGGCAAGGGATTCGGGGAAATGCAGGCCGTGGTCGCGGATGCAGACGGCAAGCTGCGGCAAAGCGTGGACGCGCCGGCCATACCAGCCGCGGCCCCAGAGCAGCCGGGCGATGCCCGAGAGTTCGACCGAGCGGCCGGGACGCAGCGTATGTTCGTAGGAGCGGCCCTGGCTGCCGGTCAGCATGCCGTGATGGGCCGAACGGGCGACGATCTCCATCAGGCGGACGATGCTGGCATTGGCGCGAGCGCGGATCATCTCATCGGGCGCGCAGGCGGCAAGCGCCGTCAGGCCCTTGAGGTCGATCGGGAAATAGGGAACGGAATTCCACTCGGCCATTTCCCAGCGCTCGAAATGATCGAGCCAGGCGCGGACGCGCTCTTCGCCGACCTTCATCTGCTCGGCGCCGGTGCGGCCGGAACGGATGAAGACGGCGTCGGGGAAAAGCCTGCCGCCGAGATAGGCGGCGGTATGGAAGAGCAGCGCGTGGTTTTCCGAAAAATACCACTGAACGTCGTTGCCCGGCTCGTCCATCCAATAGCGGTAATTGAGAACGGCCTGCTCGATCCTGCCACGCAGTTCCGCTGACAGCAGATCGCTCCAGCGCGTATAGGCAAAAAGCAGCGGCACCAGCACGAAATCGGCGCAGTCGTGGCAATCCTCGATGACCGGCAGCATGGCCGAAATCATTGAGTCGGTCTGCTCGCCACCCTGCCCCAGAGCCAGACGCGCAAAAGCACAGACCGTGTCGGGCTCGGAATGGGCGGCGACTTCGGCAAGCGCCTCGGCAACGCGGTCTTCCAGCACAGCCGGCGCTTGCCCCTGGCGCTGGGGATGACAGATCTCGACGCCGAGCGTGCGGCCGACCGACAACTCGCCGGTTTTGAAGGTGATGCGGAAATGGCGGAAATCGGCGGGCATATCAGCCGAGGTGCCGAGTTCCAGCTTGGTTGCTCCCGCTTCCAGCGCGAAGTCATAGTCGAAGCGCTCGACCGACATGAAGTCGCCTTCGATCTCGACATGACAGCTCAGCGCCAGTGGCAGCGGCGCGGGAAACAGGATCGTCACGTCCTGGCCGAGATAGGCGGTGCGGTCGAAGCGCATGCCTTCGAGGATCGTCTCCAGCGCATCCGCAGCAGCGGCGGCCACCGGAACGGGGACAGCGGTTTCGACCTCCGGCCCGTCGAGATAATCCAGCTGGAAATAGAAGCGGGCGTCACGCTCGGCGAGATCGTCGAAATAGATGCTGATCTCGTTGAGGCCGGCTGAAAGTTCGACCTCGAAGATCTGCTGGGCTTCCAGATTGCGCTCGTAAGGCGCCATGAAGCCCTGCTCGCGGCCGTTGACGAAAAGGATGGCGCCGCCGCAGGTCGACAGGCGAAGCGTAGCAGGTCCGGCCGTGCGGGCATCGAGGAAGGTGCGCGCCCAGCAGCCGATGCGCGTCGGGCGAAACCAGAAGCCGGAAAGATCGACGCGCGGCGAGGCAAAGGGAAGCCACCAGCGGATGGGTTCGAAGTCGTCGGTCGGTTGCGGTCTTTGGCCGGAGAATGATTTTTTGAATTCGGTGCGGCAAGGATATTCATGCGGGATGAAGTTCTTCGTCTTGGTGACGAAGAAAAACGGATCCATCCTGCCTTCCATCGGCCGGTCGGCGACATCGTAGCGCTTTTGTGAGAGGTGGCCGAGCTGCCAATAGACGATCTGGGTCTGTTTGCCGGTGGCGCGGCGAAGATGGGATTTATCGGCGGTCATGTTTCAACTCGCTCGAGCCCTGACACGTTGGAAACGCCGACGCGTGGATGACGGTCAAGCCGCATCTTCAAAGCCTCCCTGCTCTGCCGCTTGTCGCGGACTCCTCATGAGCGATTGTGCATAGGCATTCCGTTTGCGCAATCTGAAAGATTTTTGCATAAGAGCAGGTGAACGAGGAGAACGACATGTCAGCGGAGGAGAAAAAAGGCAGGCGCACGCGTCTCGACGACATCGCCGCCCGCTGCGGCGTCTCGATCAGCACGGTCTCACGCGCCTTGGCGGGCGAAAAAGGCGTCCGGCCGGAGATTCGCAAGCTGGTGCTGGAAACGGCAAGTGCCGTCAGCTACGCCCTGCCGGCGAGCGTCGCCGGCAAGAAGGTCATGCTCGTCGCCTCTGGCGCGGCAATGATCGACTATGTCCGCAACCAGTTCACTCTCCATGTGCTCGAAGGCTTGAATGCCCGCGCGGCCACCCTCGGTATCGAATTGGCGATGCGCCCGGTGGCCGCTAAGGCCGATGAAGCCCGTGTCGTCGCCGAGATGCGGGACGACCCAGGCTTTGGCGGCATGCTGATCCTGACCGTCGACGAGGAAGATATGCTGGCGGCAGCCGCCGGTCTCGGCAAGCCCGTCGTGCTCGTCAACAGTGACGATCCCTATATGCGGCTTTCCAGTGTGACGCCCTGCAACCGCTCGGCCGCCTTCATCGCCGCCGAGCGGCTGATCGAGGCCGGGCACCAACGCATCCTGTTCATGCTGCGCCCGGGACGGCGGACGATCGAGCGGCGGCTGGAGGGCTGGCGCGATGCCCTGCAGCATCACGGGCTGCAGGCCGATGCCGATCTGGTGCTCGAGGTCGACGACTGGCTGCCGGAATTGGCCGCCGAGGCGGTCACCCGCCTCGTCCGCGACAAGGGTCTGTCCTTCACCGCCATCCTGACGGCGGGCGACAGCCTCGCCAACGGCGCCGTGCGCGGATTGCAGGCGATGGGGTATGCCGTGCCGCAAGATATCTCCGTCATGGGCATCGACGACCTGCCGCAATCGGCCTTTCTCAATCCGCCGCTCTCGACAGTGCATATTCCTATGCGCGAACTCGGCGCCACCGCGCTCGATCTGTTGCGCGACATGATGCTCGGCCTGGCGACGCCGCGGCGGCGTGTCGAGCTTTCCTGCCATCTCGTCGAAAGAGGCAGCGTCGCGGCCGTCAGCGGCGCAGCAGCGCGAAATATCAGGCCTCGATAAAGCTCGCTTCGAACAGTTCGCGGGCATAGGCATCATGCGTCACGCCGGCCTGCAGATCCTGTTTGGTGAGTTCGTCGACGAAACAGCCGTTCTTCATGATCAGCACCCGGTCGCACATATGGGCGATGACCGCGAGGTCGTGGCTGACGAGCAGATACGTCAGTCCCTTTTCGTCACGCTGATCAGCCAGCAGGTTAAGGATTTCGGCCTGGACGGAGACGTCGAGCGCCGATGTCGGCTCGTCGAGAAGCAGGATGGGCGGCGAGAGGATCAGCGCCCGGGCGATCGCCACGCGCTGCCGCTGGCCGCCGGAAAGCTCATGCGGAAAACGATTGGCGAAGCTTGCCGGCAGGCCCACCTGGATCAAGGCCTTTTCGACCTTCGACCAGATCTCCGAATGGCCCATGGCGCGCAGCGGTTCGGCCAAGGCGGTGCCGATGCGATGTCGCGGATGCAGGGATCCATACGGATCCTGAAACACCATCTGGGCAAATTTCAGCTCCTCGCGGGAGCGATGCTTGCCGATCGGTCTGCCGCCGAGCTCGATCTGACCGGTCCACCCGGCCTCCATGCCGGCGAGGCAACGCAGCACCGTCGACTTGCCGCAGCCGGATTCGCCGACAATGCCGAGCGTCTCTCCCTGCTTGACCTGAAAACTGATGCCCCTGACGACATGGTTGCTGGACTTGCCGGAGGCAAAGACGACATTGAGGTCGCGGACATTGATCATTGCGCCGTCTCCAGATCGAGTTTCGCCCTGTCGAGAACCGCCAGCCGGCGCACCGGGTTCTTCGGGTCCGGCAATGCGGCTATCAGCCCGCGGGTATAGGGATGGCGGGCCTCTTCCAGACTGGTCAGCGTCTCGACGATACGGCCGGCATACATGACGATGATCCGCTCGCAGAAGGCCGCCACCATGCGAATGTCGTGGCTAATCAACAGCAGGCCGGAATTGTGCTCGCGCACCAGCTCATCGAGCAGCAACAGCACGTCCTTGCGGACGCTGACATCGAGCGCCGAGGTCGGTTCGTCGGCAATGACCAGCTTCGGCCGCGCCAAGAGCATCATGGCGATCATCACGCGCTGACCCATGCCGCCCGATATCTGATGGGGATAAAGCGCCATGACCCGATCCGGATCGCTGATGCGCACACGCTCCAGCATGGCGCGGGCGGCGTCTTGCGCCGGGGCCTTGCCGAGACCGAGGTGAAGGCGCGCGGCCTCGGCGATCTGCTTGCCGATCGAGAGCACCGGATTCAGCGAATAACGCGGATCCTGCATGATCAGCGCGATGTCCTTGCCGCGAAGCGCGCCCATCTGCCGCTCGCTCTTTGATAGCAGGGGATCGCCGCCCAGATCCAGGCGTTCGGCGGAGACCACCGCTGCCGGTGGCAGCAGGCGCATGATGGCGCGCCCCGTCGTCGATTTGCCGGAACCGGATTCTCCGACGATGCCGACCCGTTCGCGCCCGACGTCGAAACTGACATTGGAAACGGCGGGCACGGCGCCGCGGCCGAAGCGGACGGTCAATCCTTTGACGGAGAGAACGGGTTGAAGATCACGATCTCTCATTTCACGATCTGGCATGGCGGGGATCCAGAATGTCGCGCAGAGCATCTCCGGCGATGTTGAAGGCAAGGCTGGTGAGAAGGATGGCGATACCCGGCATGACGGCGACCCACCAGTAATCCAGCATGAATTTGCGGCCGTTGGAGATCATCGCGCCCCATTCCGGTGCCGGCGGTTGCGCGCCAAGGCCGAGAAAGCCGAGGGAAGCCGCCGTCAGGATGATGCCGGCCATATTGAGGGTCAGGCGAACGATGACCGAAGGAACGCACATCGGCGCAATATAGAAAAGAAGAATGCGGATCGGCGAGGCGCCGTAAAGGCGGGCGGCGACCACGTAATCGGCGTTTCTGACGACAAGGGCCTCGGCGCGCGCCAGCCTGGCGATCGGCGGCCATGCGGTCAGCGAGATCGCGATGATTGCCGTGGTCAGGCCGGCGCCGAGTGCGGCGGCAAAGGCCAGCGCCAGGATCAGCGACGGGAAAGATAGGACGATATCGGTGGCGCGCATCAGCAGCGCGTCAGTGCGGCCGCCGAAGAAGCCGGCGACGACGCCGATCAGCAGGCCGATCGGACCGACGATTAGGGAGATCGACAGCACGGTCTGGATGGTGATGCGCGTGCCGAAAATCAGGCGGCTCAGAATGTCGCGGCCAAATTCGTCGGTGCCGGCCCAATGCGCCAGGCTCGGGGCCTGCAGGGCATCGCCGAGCGATTGCACGACCGGATCATAAGGCGCCAGAAGCGGCGCGAAGATCGCGATCAGGCACAGCAGGCCGAGGATGACGAAGCCGGCAAGGCCAAGCGGTTCCGCAGCCAATTTGCGGCCGGCGCGCGCAAACGAGGCCGCGACGCGGGTCGAGACACTTGGTGGGCGGATCTGAATGTCAGTGCGGATGGCGTCGCTCATCGGGCCGCCTCCCGCATGCGCGGATCGAAGACGGCATAAGCGACGTCGGCGAGGAAGTTTAACAGCATGAAGATGAATCCCACGATGATGGTGCCGGCCACGATGGCGTTCATATCGCCGATCATGAGGGCGTTCGTCATGTACTGGCCGATGCCCGGCCAGGAGAAGACGATCTCGGTGACGACAGCGCCTTCCAGCAGCCCGCCATAGGAAATCGCCAGGATGGTGATCAACTGCACCGCGATGTTCGGCAGGACGTGGCGCCAGATCGTGCCGAAGGGGCTCACACCCTTGGCACGGGCGGCGATGACATAGTCCTGGCTCAACTGCTCCAAGGTGAAGCTGCGAGTCATGCGGGTGATATAGGCCATCGCCGCATAGGCGAGGATGATGGCGGGCAGAATGATATGGCCGAGCGCATTCCAGAAGATTTCCGTCTCGCCCTGCAGCAGGCTGTCGATCAGCAACAGGCCGGTCTGCGGCGTGACGAGGCCTTCATAAAAGACATCGATCCTGCCGGGCCCGCCGACCCAGTTGAGGCCGGCATAGAAGATGACCAGCCCGACGATGCCGAACCAGAAAACCGGGATCGAATGCCCGACGAGGGCCACCACCCGGGCTATCTTGTCGATGAAGCTGTCGCGAAACAAGGCCGCGACCAGGCCGAGCGGCACGCCGACGAATGTCGAAATGATCACCGCCAGCGTCGCCAGTTCGAATGTCGCCGGAAATGCCTGGGCGAGGTCTGAGGAGACGGGATTGCCGGTGAGCACGGCAGTGCCGAAATCGCCATGCGCCAGCCCGTTCAGATAGAGGAAGAACTGCTGGTAAATCGGCAGATAGAGCCCGAGGCGGGCCCGCATCGCCGCATAGGCGGCGGGATCGGCGAGCTCGCCGACGATCGCGCCGACCGGATCAGTGGGCAGGACGCGGCCGATCACGAAGGTCACACAGAGGAGAATGAACAGGCTGACCAGCAAATGCGCCAGGCGTCGGCCAAATTCGGCTACGGAGAGTTCCTTCATGATCGGCTGTCCTCCCGAGTCTTACTGGGTTTCGACCTTGGTTACGTTCTCGAGACGCGTCATTTGAGACGGATGTCCGACATATCCCTGGACCTTGCCGGTCAGGACGATCGGCTCAAAGCGCTCGAACATCGGCAGCACCGCCGGCTTCTGTTCGACGAACATCTTCTGCATCTGCACGTAGAGTTCGCCGCGCTTCTTGGCGTCCGGCTCCATCGATGCTTTCGCCGTCAGCGCCGTCAACTCGGGAATATCCCAGGCCGACCGCCAGACGAAATTGCCGGCATTGTTGGCCTCTTTCGAGTTGTCGGGATTGGAGGAAAACTGCTCCATCGAGCCGAGCACGTTCGGCATGTAGGCGCTGGTCTGCGGGATCAGCAGATCGAAATCCCGGGCGCGATGGGCGGCGATGATTTCCGAACCGTTGCCCTGCTGGATGTCGATCTTGATGCCGACCTGGGCAAGGGAAGCCTGAATGGCGGTGGCAAGATCGATGCGCGGTGTCTGGGCGATTGTCTTCAGCGTCAGCGAGAAGCCGTCCTTATAACCCGCCTCTGCCAGCAGCTGCTTGGACTTCTCGACGTTGAGCTGCCAATCCGGGCTCGGGATCGCATATTCGAAATTCTCCGGCACGGGCACGGTTCTCGCCCGTCCGTAGGGGCCCATAATCGTCTTCTCGATGCCCTTGTAGTCGATGCCGTAGGCGATTGCCTCGCGGACCTTGGGGTTGGAGAGGAATTGGTTGCCGGCATTCATCGACAGCACGTAGAAACCGCCTGTCGGAATGCGCTGGATGGCAAAACCCTGCTTGGCCTGGAATGTCGCGAGATCGGAGGCCGTCAGCGCACTGGCAATATCGATATCGCCGCGCTCCAGCATCAGCCGCTCGACCTGGCTTTCCGGCACATGGCGGACGATGACGCGACGCATCTTCGGAGCGCCGTCGACATAACCCTTGTTGGCGTCGAGAATGACCAGCTCGTTCGGAGACCAGCGGTTGAGGGTGAATGGACCGGAACCGGCCGAATGCGTTCGCATCCAGGCATTGCCATAGTCATTGTCGACGGCGTGGCTTTCGACCTCGACGCTGTCGACCACGCTGGTGGTGGTCGTCGTCAGCCGGTAGAGCAGAAGCTCCGCCGTCACCTGGTCGGAAAGATCGATACGCACCGTCTGGTCGTCGACCGCCTTGACGAGCTTGTCGACATTGTTCTTGTCGTAGCCGACGCGCTTGAGGTTGGCGGCTGCGGCCTGATCCATCTTCAAGAGCCGCCCCAGCGAATAGACGACGTCCTTCGAAGTCACCGGGTTGCCGGACGCGAAATTGGCCTTGCGCAGCGTAAAAGTGATGCCCTTGTCGTCAACCTTCCAGCTTTCCGCCAGCTGCGGAAGGATCTTGCCGTCCGCCGTGCTGGCGACCAGCCGGTCGTAAAGATTCGACATGATCTCAACGGCTTTGCCCTCGGTCGCCTGCTGCGGATCGAGGGACAGAACCTGGGCCAACGACGTTCCGATCACCAGCTGGTCTTGCGGCGTCGCAGCCTGCAGCTGCGGGGCAGCCATGGTCAGGGCGCCGAAAACGGCGCCGACGAACATGCCTTTAGAAAAATGCTTCATTGTCACTCCTCCATGAATTACTATAGAAGACATATTATGTCGCCCGTATGTCGTATTATGATCTATCGAAGTCAGATACGATTGACAAGGCCCGAACGGGAGACTTGAGTGCAATGGGATTGGGGAACAGAAAATGACGACACTCAGCCGTGGCCGGCAAAGACTGGCGCAGCAGGTCATCGATCAGCTGCGGGCGCAGATCGAGGCTGGCATGCTACGGGTCGGCGACCAGCTGCCGACCGAGCCGCAGCTTGAAGCGACCTTCGGCGTCAGCCGCACCGTGGTGCGCGAGGCGATCGCCGATCTCAGGTCGGCCGGCTTCGTCAAGCCGATCCAGGGCAAAGGAGTGTTTGTCGCGGATCCGAAATCTCAATCGGTGCTGCCATTGACGCCGGTGGAAATCAAAAGCATCCCCGAAACCCTTGAGTTGCTGGAGTTTCGCATGGCGGCCGAGGGTGAAGCGGCGGCGATTGCCGCCTATCGCCGCACCGCCGAGCAGGAGGCGGCGATCCGTGAGGCCAACCGCCGGATGGCGAGCCTGATCGAGACCGGGCAGCAAACGGTGGAGGCGGATTACGCCTTCCACATGGCGATCGCCGCCGCCACCAACAACCGATTCTATGTCGATGTGCTGCGCCAATTCGGGCCCAAAGCGATCCCCCGCGGCCAGTTTCCGACGCTGCCGGAGGCCAATGACCGCGACTATCTGCAAAAGGTCTATGCCGAGCATGTCGAAATCCTGTCGGCCATCGCCGATCAGGATCCGGAGCGCGCCCGCCAGGCGATGCGTGCGCATATGATGGCCAGCCAACGTCGCTATCGGATGCTCTCCGAGCAGCAATAGGGCTCGACTCTCTTCGAAATTCATATTATGTCATATGACATTGTGTAATTTCGAAAGAGACTCAAATGTATCTGGGAACACAGGTCGCCGCGCGGGATGACGACGATTATCGTATCTTCGCGCAACTGGGTGTGAAGCATATCAACGCCGATCCGCCGGGAGAACCGAGCAGTTGGACGCTTTCAGACCTCGAGCGCCATCGCGACAAGGTAGAAAGCTTCGGCCTGATCCTCGACATGATCCAGCTGCCGCTGCCCTCGCAGCCGATCGAGAAGGCGTCCTATCCCGATATTCTGCTCGCCGGCCCGGAGCGCGACAGGCAGATCGACGCCGTCTGCAAGCTGATCGAGAATACCGCAGCGGCCGGCATTCCGGCGGTGAAATACAATCTCAACCTGATCGGCATTCCCCGCACACCCGATGAGCCGGGACGCGGCGGCTCGATGAATGCCAGCTTCCGCTGGGACAAGACCGATCAGCAGGCAGCACCCGGTCTTGCCGGCGTTCTCTCCGAAGACGAAAACTGGGAACGGATCGACTATTTCCTCGAACGCGTCGTGCCGGTCGCCGCGAGCAACCGCGTCAGGCTCGCCTGCCATCCGCACGATCCCTATACGCCGCCCGGCTTTCGGGGCGTGACGCGGGTGCTCGGCACCGTCGAAGGCCTGAAAAAGTTCGTGCTGATGCGGGAAAATCCCTATCACGGCCTCAATTTCTGCCAGGGCTCGATCGGCGAGATGCTGGAAAATCCCGGCAAGGAGATCGACGACGTCATCCGCTGGTTCGGCGAGCGCAACAAGATCTTCAATGTTCACTTCCGCAATATCCGCGGCGGCAAGCTCTCCTTCATGGAAACCTTCCCTGACGAAGGCGACATGGACATGGTCCGCTCGGCCAGGATCTACAAGGAAGTGGGCTTCAAATACATGCTGATGCCCGATCATGTGCCGACCGTCAGCGGCAAGGACCCTTCCGCCACCGCATTCGCCTATTGCTACGGCTATATCGCGGCCATTCTGCAGACGCTCGAAAGCGCCTGAGACCGCCAATTTCAACAGCTAAGGAACAGGACTTCATGATGAACCCGATTGAATTGAAGAAGGCCGTCGGTAGTGGTCTCCTCTCGTTTCCGGTGACGCATTTCGACGATCAGCTCACATTCGACGAGCCAAAATACCGTCGTCATGTCGAATGGCTTTCGGGGTATGACGCGGCTGCGCTGTTTGCCGCCGGCGGCACGGGAGAGTTCTTCTCCCTCAATCCGGCCGAAATCCCTCAGGTCGTCCGCGCCGCCAAGGCCTCGGCCGGCAAGACGCCGATCATCTCGGGCACCGGTTACGGCACATCGCTCGCCATCGAAATCGCCAAGGCGGCGGAAAAGGCCGGCGCGGACGGATTGCTGCTTTTGCCGCCCTACCTGATGTTTGCCGAACAGGCCGGCCTGATCGCACACGTGAAGGCAGTCTGCCAATCGGTTGGCATCGGTGTGATCGTCTATAACCGCGACAACGCCGTCCTGACGGCCGACAGCATCGCGCGGCTCGCCGACGAATGCCCGAACCTGATCGGCTTCAAGGACGGCGTCGGCGATGTCGACAAGGTCATCGAGATCACCACCCTGCTCGGCGACCGTCTGGTCTATGTCGGCGGCATGCCGACCCACGAGGTCTATGCGCAAGCCTATTTCGCCGCCGGCGTGACGACCTATTCCTCGGCCGTCTTCAACTTCGTCCCGGCGCTGGCCCAGCGCTTTTACGGCGCCCTTCGCACCGGCGACCAGGCAACCGTCGACGAAATCCTGAAGAGCTTCTTCTTCCCCTTCGTCGCCTTGCGCAACCGCAAGAAGGGCTATGCCGTCTCGATCATCAAGGCGGGTCTTCGCGTCCTCGGCCAGAACCCCGGCCCGGTTCGCCCGCCGTTGACGGACCTCACCCCGGAAGAGCTGACACTCTTGGAAAAGATCGTCCAGGCCAACGGCGTCTCGCGGATCGCGGCGGAGTAGTCGCGGGTTACCTTTTCAACGACAAAACCGCCGGGCTTGCTCGGCGGTTTTGTCGTTGTCAGCCATCCGTTAAATCACGCCCAACAGCCTATCGCACAAAACGCGCGCAGCAATCAAAGCGCCACGCCACTGCCGCGGTCGAAAACATGCACCTGGTCGCTGGCGATGCTTGCCTCGAACACCGCGCCGTAGCGGGCGGGGTATTCACCGTCGACGATGGCGGTCACCTGCTGGCCGGCGAGATCGAAGACCACATGGGTCTGGGCGCCTGTGGGTTCCACCAGCATGGTGCGGCCGGCAAGCGGCGTGCCGGCCGACAGGCCGGGAACGAGATGTTCGGGGCGCAGGCCGATGGTGACGGCCTGGCCGGGCCTGACCCGGCGGTCGGGCGCAATAAGGATTGCTGTGCCGTCTTCGAGGCGGGCGGCGGGCGCGCCGTTTTGACCCTCCACCGTGCCGTCGAGCATATTCATCGCCGGCGAGCCGATGAAGGCGGCGACGAAGAGGTTGGCCGGCTTTTTGTAAAGTTCGAGCGGCGTGCCCGACTGCTCGACCCTGCCCTGATTGAGCACGACAATGCGGTCGGCGAGCGTCATCGCCTCGATCTGGTCATGGGTGACATAGATCGACGTCGTCTTCACCTTCTGGTGCAGCGTCTTGATCTCCGAGCGCATCTGCACGCGCAGTTTCGCATCGAGGTTGGACAGCGGCTCGTCAAACAGGAAGACGGCCGGATTGCGCACGACGGCGCGGCCCATGGCGACGCGCTGGCGCTGGCCGCCGGAAAGCTGGGCCGGCTTGCGGTCGAGCAACTCGGCAAGATCGAGCATGCGGGCAGCCTCGGCAACGCGGGGCTCGATCTGGGGTTTGGCAACGCCGGCGAGCTTCAAGTTGAAGCCCATGTTTTCGGCGACCGTCATATGCGGATAGAGCGCATAGGACTGGAAGACCATGGCGATGTTGCGCTCGCGCGGTGTCATCGCGTTGACGATATTGCCGCCGATCGCGATCTCGCCATCGGTGATTTCTTCCAGGCCGGCGATCATCCGCAGCAGCGTCGACTTTCCGCAGCCGGACGGACCGACCAGGGCGACGAATTCGCCATCCTCGATATGAAGCGAAATGCCGTGGATAACGTCGACGGCGCCATAGGCCTTGGTTACATCGTGCAGTGAAACGGATGCCATGATTGCAACTCCAATAGTTCGGCTCAGGACTTGACGGCGCCGGCGGTCAATCCGGCGATGATGTGCCTCTGGGCGACGAAGAAAACGATGATTGTCGGCAGGATGGTCAGGGTGATGAAGGCCAGCACCAATTGCCATTCCGTGCCGTATTCTCCGCGATAGACCATGATGCCGAGCGGCCAGGGATATTTCGATTCCGAGTTCAGCATGATCAGCGGCAGGATGTAGCTGTTCCAACTGCCGACAAAGGAGATGATGCTGACGGTCGCGACGATCGGCCGGGAGAGCGGCAGCGAGATATGCCAGAAGAAACGGAGATAGCCGCAGCCATCGACGAAGGCCGCCTGAAACAATTCTTCCGGAAGGTTGCGGAAATAGTTCCGGAACAACAGGATGCTCATGCCGAGGCCGAAGGCGACCTGCGGCAGCACCACACCCCAATAGGTATTCAGCAAGCCGAGATCGCGGATGCGGATGAACAGCGGCAGGATCGCGGTCGCTGCCGGAAACATCAGGCCGAGCAGGAAATAATTGAGCAGGAAGGACGAACCGAAGAAGCGCACATGGGCAAAGGCGAAGGCCGCCATCGACGAGACGATCAGCGTCAGCAGCACGGTGAGCGCTGCAATGATCAGCGAATTGCCGATCTGCAGCCAGTAGCGCTCGCCGAACAGAATGTCGGTATAATTCGCCCACTGCCATTCCGTCGGCAGGCCGAAGGGATTGGTGCGCAGGTCGCCCAGCGTCTTGAAGCCGCCAAGCGCCGTCGTCAGCAGCGGGATCAGCACGATGGCGGCAATCAGGGTCAGCGACACGTAGAGGTAGATGCGGGTCGATGCGCGCATGCGGATGGAAGAGTTCGTATCAGTCATGGCGCATGAAGATCCTTTTGTAACCGAAGGCGAGCGTTACGCAGATGATGAAGAGCACGACGCCGACGGCGCTGCCGAGACCCACCTGCATGCGCATGACGCCATAGGTGTATAGAAAGGTGACCATTGTCTGGGTGGAGTTGGACGGGCCGCCGCCGGTCAGCGGCATGATCATGTCGAAAAGCTGCAGCGAACCGACGACGGCGAAGAAGATGGACAGGCGCAGGGTCGAACCGAGCAGCGGCAGCGTGACATAGCGGAATTTTTGCCAGCCGGTGGCGCCATCGATTTCGGCCGCCTCAAGCACGCTCTTGTCGACCGATTGCAGCCCTGCGATAAACAGCATCATGTGAAAGCCGAAATATTTCCAGACGATGACACCGAGCACGGCATAGATCGCCAGGTCCTTGTCGGCGAGCACATAAGGATTGGCGAAGCCGAAGAAGTTGGAAATGGCGGCAAACAGGCCGTAATCGCCATCATAAACGAAACGCCAGATCAGGCCGGCGGCAACGTCCGCCAACACATAGGGCAGGAAGAAGATCAGCCGATAGCCGACGACGCCCGGAATGCGGTGGGCGAGCATGGTCGCAAGCCAGATGGCGAGCGGCACCTGGATGCAGATCGAGATGACGATGATCAGGCCGTTATTGACCAGCGCCTGGGTGAAGGCCGCATTGCGGAACAGGACCTGGAAATTGCGGAGTGCGATGAACTCGGTCGGCGTGCCGTAGCCGTTCCATTTGTAGAGGCTGTACCAGGCCGCCTCGCCCATCGGCATGATGACGAAGAGCGTGAAGAGCAGCAGCGCCGGCGGCAGAAACAGCAAGAGCACCGCCAGCCGGTCATGGGCGACCGAACTTCTGCTGTTTGCGGCTCTTCGTGCCGGCCTTGCGGCAGTCGTTATCGAGGGAACGGAAATATTGGCCATGGTCCTGCTTTCGTTCGTCGGCAGCAATGCCGGCGCTCCACTGGATCTGGAGCGCCGGGAAGGCTCTGCGGGCGCCGGTTATTGTTCCAGCTCGAAAGCGTCCTGGATCATCTGGGCGCCGTCCTTGGAATTCATCTGGCCGGAGACGATTTCCACCGAGACGTCGTTGACGACACGGCCGACGGCCGCACCGAGATCCTGATCGAAGAAGTTCTGATGCCAGGTCGAACCGGCAAGCTGTTTGGCCGATTCGGCCAGCAGCGGATTGACGACGCCGTCATCGGCGCCGACGGCAACGGGAAGCAACATGCCGGCCTTGGCCATCGCCCGTTCATTCTCCGCGCTCGTCAGGAAAGCGAGGAAATCGATCGCTTCCTTGGAGGCCTTCTTGGTGACGGCCCAGCCGTTCAGGCCGCCGAGCGTATCGGTCGGCTTGCCGGCGCCGCCCTCGACCGTCGGGAAGACGAAACGGCCGATATTGTCCGGTGCCAGCCCCTTGCCGTCGCCGGCATTCTTGCGCTGGTTGGCCTCGGTGGCCTCAAAGCCGAGGATCATCGCCGCCTTGCCGTCACCGAAAACGCCGAGCGTCTGCGGCCAGGTGGCGCCGAGATAACCGGGCTGGAAAGGCTCGAGCTTGCCGAGTTCGGCAAGGTCGTCACCGGCCTTGATGATGGCGGGGTCGAGGAAGCCTTCGCCCTCGCCGTTCTTGGCGGCGTCGAAGACCTTCTGGCCGCCTTCGCGCATGACGAGATAGCTCCAGTAGAAATGGATCGGCCATTTCTCGCCGCCGCCGCCGGCAATCGGCACGATGCCGGCCGCCTTGATCTTCTTCACCGCAGCGAGGAAATCAGCCCAGGTCTTGATGTCTTCGGCCTTGACGCCAGCCTTGGCAAACAGCGCCTTGTTGTAGAAAAAGCTGACCAGACCGACCTTGTAGGGAATAGCCCAGGTCTTGCCCTCAAAGCTCAGGCCGTCGACCGAGGCCGGCGTGTAGGCCTTGCGCAGCTTGCCGCCATCGGCATCGAGCGCTGCCGTCACATCCTGCAGCGCGCCGGTCTCGGACTGCTGCTTCAACACGCCGCCGCCCCAGCTGAAAAAGAAATCCGGCACGTCGTCGGATTGCAGCAGCGTGGGAAGCTTGGCCTTGAAGGCCTCGTTTTCGAGGAACTGCATCTGGATGTCGACGTCCGGATGCTGGGCTTCGTATTTCTTGACGATGTCTTCCCAGGCCGCGACGTTCTTCGGGTCGAGCTCGAGATGCAACCATTTGACCACCGTCGTCGCGGAGGCAGCACCCGCACCCGCCAGCAACATGCCGGCTGCCGCGGCCATGGATACGATGCGCCTGCCGCCGAAAGCGGCGTTCTTCAGCATAAAATTCATGATTTTCCTCCCAGGGGACCTATCCTCACAATTTTTCCCCAATGCGGATTAATTCACCGGAGCTTTTGCCGGATGTCAACCCAATTGCCGCTATTTTTACCAAATGTGCTTGACAGGTCCGTGGGATTGCCTGCTATTTATTTCGTAACCCGTTAAAAATATTGGCTTCCGCCCAACGAACGATGCCGGCTAGTTTTTCATGAAGACCGCAGATCCAGAATTGATGCGCGCGATCAATCGCTTGAACGTGCTCGACACCATCCGGCGCCATGGTCCGATCTCGCGCATCGAGATCAGCGAACGCACCGAACTCTCGACCACCACGGTTTCCGCCATTACCGCCTCGCTGCTCGACGACGGGCTGATCCTGCCGCGCCACGAAGGCGATATCCGCAACGAGGCGGTGCGCGGCAGGCCGCGTGTGGCGCTGGAGCTCAATCCTGACGCCGCCCGCGTCGTCGGCGGCAAGATCGCCGCCAACCGGATGGTCTTCGTCGTCACCAATTTCCGCGGCGACGTGCTGTCGAAACTCGCTTTGCCGATTCGCCTCGACCGGCAGCCGATCGGCGTCATCGCCGATCTGGTCGAGGACGGCGTGCGGCGCTGCGTCGTCGATGCCGGGCTGTCGCTCGAAGATGTCGACAGCGTTTGCCTCGGCTTTCCCGGCGTCATCGAGCACCGCACCGGCTACATCAGAAGCAGCCCGATCTTCCGGGACACCAATGTCGATTTCGCCGCCGAGATGTCGACGCGGCTGTCGACGCCGACCATCGTCGAAAGTGACGCGCATGCCATCACGCTTGGCCATCACTGGTTCGGCAAAGCGCGCGATCTCGAGGATATGGTATTGATTTCATTGGAGCAGACGCTGGGCCTCGGTGTGCTGCACGGCAACAGCCTGTTCCGCGGCGCCGGCGGTCTCAGCCACAATCTCGGCGACCTCGTGCTCGGCATGGGGCCGAATGGCGTGGTGCGGCTGTTCAGCCAGGCCGGCGAAAGCGCCATCCTCGGCGAACAGCAGGCCGACGGGCGTTTTGCCGAAGCGATCCGGCTCGGGCGCGGCATGACTCATGCCCAGGCCCTGATCAAGGCCGATGACGACCGGCTGATCGGCGCCGCCATCCGCGCCGGCGAAGCGGTGGGATTGACCATCGCCAATATCGTTACGCTGTTTGCGCCGCCGCGCGTCATCCTTGTCGGGTCGAGCCTGGCGCTCGGCGAACCCTTTTTGAACAGCCTGCGCGATGCCTATGCGCTTGCCATTCCGCCCTCACTGAAGGGCGTGAGCGAACTCGTCTTCGACGATTCGAGCGATGATTTCTGGGCTCAGGGTGCCGCCGCGGTGGCGCTCTACGAACTCTACGAATCGCCCTGGAGCACCACCGGGCCGGCACTCTGACGGGTGTCACAATCACGATCAGATGGAGGAATTCATGGAAAGAGTCGGTATCGGCATCATCGGATGCGGCAATATTTCGGGCGCCTATCTCAAAGCGATGGCCTCATTTCCCATTTTCGACATCCGCGGCGTCGCCGATCTCAACCGGGAACTGGCGGAAGCCAAGGCGCGTGAATTCAACGTTCCCGCCAGAACGGTCGAGGAGCTTTTCACCGACCCCAAGGTCGAAATCATCGTCAATCTGACGATCCCCAAAGCCCATGTTGCCGTGGCATTGCAGGCGCTCGAGGCCGGCAAACATACCTATTCGGAAAAGCCGCTGGGGATTAATTTCGCGGAAGGGAAAAAATTGGCGGAGGCCGCCAAGGCCAGGAATCTGCGCATCGGCGCAGCCCCCGACACCTTCCTCGGCGGCGGTCATCAGACGGCGCGCGCGCTGATCGACCAGGGCGTCATCGGCCAGCCGGTCGGCGGCTCGGCGAGCTTCATGTGCCCGGGCCATGAGCGCTGGCATCCGAACCCGGCCTTCTATTACGAAGTGGGCGGCGGGCCGATGCTCGACATGGGTCCCTATTACATCACCGACCTCGTCAATCTTCTCGGGCCGGTCGCTCAAGTGGCGGGCTTTGCGACGACGCCGCGGCCCGAACGGCTGATATCAAGCGAGCCGCGCAACGGCGAGCGCATTCCCGTGCACGTGCCGACCCATGTCACCGGCATGATGGCTTTTGCAGGCGGTGCCGTCGTTCAGATCGCCATGAGCTTCGACGTCGCCGGCCACAAGCATGTGCCGCTCGAGGTCTACGGCACCGAGGGCACGCTTATTGTGCCCGATCCCAACAAATTTGAAGGCCCTGTCGAATATCTGCGCAAGGGCGGCCAATTCGAGGATCAGCCCCTCACATCTCCCTATGCCGATGGCAATTACCGCTCGCTCGGCGTCGCCGACATGGCGCATGCGATCCGCTCCAACCGGTCGCATCGCGCCAATGGCGATCTGGCGCTGCATGTGCTGGAGGTGATGGAAGCGTTCCACACCGCGTCTGAGACCGGTCGGACGGTGGCGATCTCAACGGCGGTGGAGCGCCCTGCCCCCATATCGCAATCCATCGTCGACGGACGGCTGGCGAAATAATTTCAGGAGGAATGACTATGCGTGAAGCACTGATCATCTGGGGCGGCTGGAGCGGCCATGAGCCGCAGGAATGCGCCGAAATCATCAAGACCATGCTCGAGGAGGACGGCTTCAAGGTCTATCTCGAACACGGCACCGAGGCCCTTGCCGACCCTTCCGTTCATGATCTCAGCCTGGTCGTGCCGATCATGACGATGTCGAAGATCGAGAAGGAGGAGGTCAAGAACCTCGCCGCCGCGGTCGAAAGCGGCGTCGGCATCGCCGGTTATCACGGCGGCGCAGGCGATGCCTTCCGCGACTCCGTCGACTACCAGTTCATCATCGGCGGCCAGTGGGTGGCCCATCCCGGCAATATCATCGACTATACCGTCAACATCACCCGGCCGGACGATCCGCTGATGGAGGGGATTGCCGATTTCCCCTATACGTCGGAGCAATATTACATGCATGTCGACCCCTCGAACGAGGTGCTGGCGACGACGAAATTCACCGGCGAGCACGCCTACTGGATCGACGGCGTCGTCATGCCGGTCGTCTGGAAGCGCAAATACGGCAAGGGCCGGGTTTTCTATTCCTCGCTCGGCCATCAGGCCAAGGAGTTCGACGTGCCGGAGATGAAGACGATTTTCCGCCGCGGCGCCAATTGGGCAGCGCGATAGTTGTTCGGTTCGCGGGGAACAAAGACCCCTCCCCAGAAGGGGGAGGGACTCAGATGCCGCACCGCTTCACATAAACTCTATCGTATCAATCCGTCGAACGGCACCAGCCAATACGACCTCTGCTTTCGGTCGCCGCCGGACACCACAGCTTAGTCCCTCCCCCTTGTGGGGAGGGGTTTTTGGCAATCTCAACGCAGGATCAACGCCGTCCCATAAAGCCCCAGCGCAAACACCGTATGCGCCAGCAGATTGAAGCACCGCACCTTATTCGGGGTCGGATGTTTGGAAGCGGCCCAGCCGATGCCGAGGCCCGGCTGCAGCAGGAACCACCCTGCCCCGACGGTGATGATGCCGAATATCCAGGCGGGGAGAAATGTCGGGACGGCCAACCAGCCCTGCCCCATGACGAGCGCGAAGATAACGCCGTAGAGAATGCCGACGGCGTAGTGGCTGATCCAGCCGAGCGCCAGTTCATTGGCATAGGGCTCGGCATCGGCGATGCTGTCGTGAAAGACCTTGCCGCGGCGGAGATGCCAGAACCAGCGGCCGACCGGCGCCCAATTGGGCGCCGTCTGGCCGAAGACCTTGGTGAGCACGATCGCCCAGAGGTCCATCAGGATGGTTGCGCCGGCGCCGATCGCCAAGCCGCGCCACAGAATATCGAACATTGGGAATCACCGGAGAGCGTTAAATTGCAGAGACGCCAGCAAACCATTGCAGGCGCGTCGGCGCAATGGCTCCAGTGAATTCCTCGCGCATCCGGGGATTATATGACAGTGCCCCGCCCTCTGGGCGATGGCCGATGCTGCATCATCCGCAAAAAGGCATCGGTGCGGGCGCAAATTGATGCTTTTCGCGTGCAGCGATATTTCCTACTCACTGTCGAAACGGCAATGAGAGGCGCGGCGATGGCAATGCCATTTTACTGGAACGAACTGAATAGCTCCGATTTCGCCGGACTTTCGCCCGACACGACCATTGCCATCCTGCCGATCGCCTCGACCGAACAGCACGGTCCGCACCTGCCGATCGCGACCGATGTGGCGATCGCCAACGGCATGCTGGCCGAACTGCGGAAACAGAAGCCCGACGACCTCGATTTTCTGGTCCTGCCGACGCAGGAGATCGGCAAGGCGAACGAACATATCTATGGGCCGGGAACGCTGTCGCTCGATGCTGAGCTGCTCATTCCCGTCTGGACGGCGATCGGCGCCAAGGTTGCCGAAGCCGGCATTCGCAAGATGGTCATCGTCAATTCGCATGGCGGCAATGTCGACATCATGAGCATCGTCGCGCGCGAGTTGCGCGTCCGCTGTCAGATGGCCGTCGTCTCAACGCAATGGGGCCGCTTCGGTCATCCCGAAGGCATGATCGGCGAAGACGAGTTGAAATACGGCATCCATGGGGGCGAGGTCGAGACCTCGCTGATGCTCTATTTCCGCCCCGATCTGGTGCGGATGGACAGGGCGCAGAATTTCACCTCCAAGGCCGAATGGATGCGCGGACAATCGAGATATATCCAGCCGCTGCCGCCGCATTCGCTTGCCTGGATCGCCCACGACCTCAATCCGCACGGCGTCGTCGGCGACGCCTCGCGCGGAACGGTGGAGAAAGGCGAAGCGATCTGCCGCCATCAGGTCAAGGGCTTCATCGAGTTGCTGTCCGACCTGAAGCGCTATCCGCTTTCCAGCCTCTATTCACAATAACGCCGGCGAAAGCGACCAAGAGCATTAGGCCGAAAAGTGTGTGCGGTTTTCGGACGACATCATGCTCTAACCCTTTAATTTAGAACAGGATTCATATTTAGGTCGACCCCTAGAATATGAATCCTGTTCTAAGGTGCGACAGGCTTTTCCATCACGATATGACCTTTGGCCTGCAGTTCCTGCACGAGGCCGGCAAGTTCGGCGAGCAGGTATTCGACGAACAAGCTGGTGGCTGAATCGAGCGGCGCGCGGGCGCGGGCAAAAAGCTTCATCGGCTGCTGGCGCGCATGCGGTTCGGCGATCGCCCGGAAAACGAGCTCGCCCTGCCTGCATTCGGTGATGACGTCGAGCGGATTTAGTATCGTCAGCCCCGCCCCCGATTTGACCAGCTTCTTCAACATCTCCGACGCATTGGTCTCAAGCACCGGCTCGACATGCACGTCGAGGCGCGCCAAGGCCAGATTGATCACATCACGCAGGCTGGTGCCCTGCTGGGCCAGCACCAGGCGCTCCTGGACGATATCCGCCAGATTGATCGGGCCTGAACCGATCAGGTGATGGCCGGGCGGCAGCACCACGCCGATCGGGATATCGAAACTGCCAAGCGTTCGGATGCCCGGTGTCGCCGGAATGTTGAAGCCGAGGCCGATATCCACCTCGCCCGACAGCACCGGAGTGACCGTCATCGTGCCCGCGTCATTGCGCAGCTGCATGAAGACGCGCGGATGCTCCGACTGGAACCGAGCGATGATGTCAGGCAGAGGGCCGGCGGCAAGGCCAACCGTGGTAACGATGCGGACCTTGCCGGCCTGCTGCATCTTCAGGCTGCGGATACGCCCTTCCAGCCGCTCGTAATTCTTCAGCACTTCGCGAATATGTTCGATGCAGAGTTCACCGGCCGCCGTCAGCCGCAGGCCGCGCGGCAGCCGCTCAAAGAGCGGCGCGCCCATTTCCTCCTCCAGCGCGAGAATCTGGCGGTTGATCGCCGATGACGCCACATTCAGCCGCGCCGCCGCCTTGCGGATCGAACCGGTGCGGGCGATCTCATTGATGTAGATGAGCTTTCGGGAATGCAGCATGGCAACCTCGTTGCATGAAAATAAAGCAGACGCACAAATTAGGCACAGGCTGCCGTTGAGATGCCAAAAAGGCATCGTTGCGCACGAAATTTGATGCTTTTCAAAGAGCAAAGCAATCGCTCCAATGAAGAAAATCCGACGTCATCACAGGCGTTGCGAACTCAAAAGGGGAACGCTGATCATGCCCAATGCACTGAAGAATACGGTCTTTTCCGCCCTTATGGGTTTTGGTGGCGCGCTCGTCGCTACTGTTGCGGCGCATGCGGCCGACAAGGTCAGCTACGGAACGAACTGGCTGGCGCAGGCCGAGCACGGCGGCTTCTACCAGGCGGTCGCCGACGGCACCTATGCGAAACACGGCCTCGACGTCACGATCGTGCAGGGCGGCCCGAACGCGGCCAACAGCGCGCTGCTGATTTCCGGCAAGATCGATTTCTACATGGGTGGGCCGCAGGGTGAGATCTCGGCTGTCGAACAGGGCATCCCGCTCGTCGATGTCGCGGCGATCTTCCAGAAGGATCCGCAGGTCCTGATCGCCCATCCGGATACGGGTATCGACAAATTCGAGGATCTTGCCAAGCTCAAGACCTTGTTTCTCGGCAAGGACGGTTACCTTACCTATTTCGAATGGATGAAGGCGAACTTCAAGGGCTTCAAGGACGAGCAGTATAAGCCCTACAATTTCAGCCCCGCGCCCTTCCTTGCCGACAAGGAATCCGCCCAGCAGGGCTACCTCACTTCCGAGCCCTACGAGATCCAGAAGCAGGCCGGCTTCGAACCGAAGGTCTTCCTGCTCGCCGACAACGGCTATTCGCCCTATTCGACGATGATCACCACCACACAGACGATGATCGACAGCAAGCCGGATGTCGTCCAGCGCTTCGTCGATGCCTCGATCGAGGGCTGGTACAACTACCTCTACGGCGACAACAGCAAGGCGAATGAGCTGATCAAGAAGGACAATCCTGAAATGACGGATGGCCAGATCGCCTACTCGATCGCCAAGATGAAGGAATACGGCATCATCGAATCCGGCGACAGCCTGGACAAGGGCATCGGCTGCATCACCGACGCGCATTACAAGGCGTTCTTCGACGAGATGGTGGCGATCAAGGTGTTCAAGCCGGAGACCGATTACGGCAAAGCCTTCACGACGAAATTCGTCTGCAAGAGCATCGGAATGGCGATGAAGAAGTAGGCCCCTCCGACGTCGGCCGATGGTCCGCCTGTGGTGGCGGACCGCATACTCCCCTGGTGAATGAGACAGGCAATGCCGTTAGCAAAGGCCCAGGCCTTATCCCCGCAAGAGACGCGCAAGCGGCCGCTGGTCGTGATGCAGTCGGTCTCGAAGGTCTTTTCCAGCGGCACTGTCGCCCTTTCCGACATGTCGCTCACCGTCGAAAGCGGCGAGTTCGTCAGCCTGCTCGGCCCTTCGGGCTGCGGCAAGTCGACAGCGCTGCGCATCATCGCCGGCCTTGGCGACGTGACGTCGGGGGCGATTGACTGGCCGAGTTCGCGCATCAATGCCAGGGGCCTGCCGGAGGGCGATATCGGCTTCGTCTTCCAGGAGCCGACGCTGATGCCGTGGAAGAACGTGTTCGACAATGTCCACCTGCCGCTGAGATTGAGGCGGGTTTCGAAGGCGGCAGCGCATGGAGAGATCATGCAGGCGCTGACCACCGTCGGCCTCCAGGATTTCGCCAAAGCCTATCCACGCGAACTTTCCGGCGGCATGAAGATGCGCGTCTCGATCGCCCGCGCGCTGGTCACGAAACCGAAGCTGCTTTTGATGGATGAGCCCTTCGCCGCGCTTGACGAAATCACCCGCCAGAGGCTGAACGACGACGTGCTGCGGCTGTGGAAGACGACAGGCATCACCGTCATCTTCGTCACCCATTCGGTCTATGAATCCGCCTATCTTTCGAACCGCATCGTGGTGATGAAGGCAAGGCCCGGCCGTGTGCATGCCGATGTTCCGCTGACCACCAGCCTGGAACGCGACGAGCATTACCGCACCTCGGAAGAATACCGGAAGGCCTGTGAGACGGTCTCCCTTTCGCTGATCGGGGCAATCAACGCGGCGGGAGAGCATTGATGCATGACGAAACGGATACGCCGCCGCGGCTCCTTCATCTTTCCGTAAATGCAGCAGGCGCAAGACGCCGCGATCTCGCGCTGCGCATCGCCATCCCCTTCCTCGTTATCGGCCTGCTGGTCCTGATCTGGTATGCTTATGTGAAGCTCTCAGGCGTGCCGCCCTATATCCTGCCGGGTCCGGCCGCCGTCGCAAACGCCTTCGTAACGGACTGGGATACGCTTGCCCCTGCCCTCTGGGTCACCACCAAGATCACCTTGCTGTCGCTGATGCTGGCCCTTGTCGGCGGCGTCGGCTTTGCGATCTTCCTGGTGCAGTCGCGCTGGATCGAGCTTGCCTTCTATCCGCTTGCCGTCATCCTGCAGGTGACGCCGGTCGTGGCGATCTCGCCGCTGATCCTGATTTATGCACCGTCGACCCAGGTGGCGCTGCTAATCTGCGCCTTCCTCGTCGCCTTCTTCCCGATCCTTTCGAATATGGTCCAGGGGTTGAAGAGCGTCGACCACAATCTCATCAATCTCTTCGAGCTTTACGGCGCCTCGCGCTGGCAGACGCTGCTCTTCCTCAAACTGCCCGCCGCCCAGCCCTATTTCATGACGGGCCTCAGGATCGGCGGCGGCCTGGCGCTGATTGCCGCCGTCGTCGCAGAATTCGCGGCCGGCTCGGCGGGCGCCGGCTCCGGCCTTGCCTTCCGGCTGCTCGAAGCACAGTACCGGCTCAACATTCCGCGCCTCTTCGCCGCGCTGCTGATGCTCTCCCTGCTTGGCGTGGCGATCTTCGCCGTCACCTCGTTCATTTCCTGGCTCGCCCTGCATCGTTGGCATGAGAGCAGCCTGAAACGGGAAAACTGATGACCCATTCCTTCATTTCGCCGCCCAATGCCGGCCGCTTCGTGCTGAGCAATGCGACGCTGCCTGCCGTCGCCATCGAGGGATTTGACGCGCCGGCGATCGAGGGGCTGGTCAAGGCGGATATCGTCATCGCCGATGGCGTCATCTCCGCGCTGCTGCCGGCGGGTGCAGCCCCGGTGGAATTGCCACGATCCGATCTGAAGGACGGCATGGTCTGGCCCTGCTTCACCGACATGCACACCCATCTCGACAAGGGGCATATCTGGCCGCGCAACGCCAATCCCGACGGCACCTTCACTGGCGCCCTGGACGCGGTGCGAGCGGACCGGGAGGCGTACTGGTCGGCAGCGGATGTCGGCAAGCGCATGGAATTCTCGCTGCGCTCGGCCTATGCGCACGGCACCAGCCTGATCCGCACGCATCTCGATTCGCTGGCGCCGCAGCACCGCATTTCCTTCGAGGTTTTTGCCGAGATGCGCGAGGCCTGGAAAGACAGGGTCGCGCTGCAGGCGGTGGCGCTCTTCCCGATGGAAAATATGGTGGACGCGGACTATTTCGCCGATCTGGTTGCCGTCGTGCGCGAAAAAGGCGGGCTGATCGGCGGCGTTACCCGGATGAATCCCGATCTCGACAGCCAGCTCGATGTGCTTTTCAGGGCTGCCGCCGATAAGGGCCTCGACGTCGATCTTCATGTCGACGAAAGCGACGATCCCGCCGCCGAGACGCTGAAGGCGATCGCGCAAGCCGTGCTGCGCAACCGGTTCGACGGCAAGGTGACGGCAGGCCATTGCTGCTCGCTCGCCAGGCAGGACGAGGAGGCGGCAAAACGCACGGTCGAGCTCGTCGCAAAGGCCGGCCTCTCCATTGTCTCGCTGCCGATGTGCAACCTCTATCTGCAGGACCGATATCCCGGCCGGACCCCTCGCTGGCGCGGCGTCACCCTGTTCAAGGAACTGGCGGCCGCCGGCGTTGCGACAGCGGTGGCCTCCGACAATACCCGCGATCCCTTCTATGCCTATGGCGATCTCGACCCGGTCGAGGTGTTGCGTGAAGCAGTCCGCATCCTGCATCTCGATCACCCGCTGGACACGGCCGCGCGCGTCGTCACTACCTCGCCTGCGGATATTCTCGGCCGGCCCGACAAGGGGCGCATCGCCGCCGGCGCGCTGGCCGATCTCGTGCTCTTCAGCGCCCGGCGCTGGGGCGAATTTCTCTCCCGTCCACAGTCCGACCGCGTCGTGCTTCGTCGCGGCAAGGTGATCGACCGCAGCCTGCCGGATTACCGTGAACTCGATAACATCGTTGGAGCCTGACATGCCGGATTATCAAACGATCAAAAAGGAACTCGAGGGCATCGCCATCGAGGACAATCCGGCGCTGGTGCGCCAGAAGAGCCGCGATTTTTACTGGTATTCGCCGATCCTGAAAGCGCAGCTCGACAATGTGACGGCCGATCTCGTCGTCACGCCGAAAAACGAGCAAGAGGTCATCCAAACGCTGAAGGTCGCCTTCGCCCATGGCGTGCCGGTGACGCCGCGTGGCGCCGGCACCGGCAATTACGGCCAGGCCATGCCACTTTCCGGCGGGATCGTGCTGAACCTTGCCGCCATGGACAGGATCAAAGAAATCCATCCCGGTCGGGTGGTCTGCGAACCAGGCATCGTCATTGCTCAACTCGACAAGCAGACCAAGGCGCATTCCGGTCAGGAACTGCGTTTCCATCCGTCGACGGCGCAGACGGCAACGGTCGGCGGCTTCGTCGCCGGCGGCTCCGGCGGCGTCGGTTCGATCACCTGGGGCGGACTGCGCGATCTCGGCAATATTCTGCGTCTGCGCGTCGTTACCATGGAGGCCGAGCCGCGCGTGCTCGACCTAACCGGCTGGGATCTGCAGAAGGTCAGCCATGCCTACGGCACCAACGGCATCATCACCGAAATCGAAATGCCGCTCGCCCCTGCCTATGATTGGGTCGACGTGCTTGTCGGCCATGACGACTTCATGGCTTCGGTGCGCTTCTCGGATGCGCTGGCAAAATGCAACGGCATCCTCGTCAAGGAAATCGCCCCGATCGCGGCGCCGATCCCGCACGATTATTTCACCCGCCACAGACCCTATATCCGCAAAGGCCAGTCGGTGGTGGTGCTGATGATCGCGCCGCATTCGATGGATGCCTTCCTCGCCTTTTCAGCCGCCCACAAGGGCGAGATCATCTTCCGCTCCGACACGGTCGAAAGCATGAAGGGTATTCCGCATGCCTATGAGCTTGCCTGGAACCACACGACGCTGCGTGCCTTGAAGGTCGATCCCGGCTTCACCTATCTGCAGGTTCAGTATCCGGGCCCGGATCACGTCGCCAAGGTCGCCAAGATGGTCGAGATCTTCGGCGACGAAGTGCCGGGCCATCTCGAATTCATCAGGTTCGACGGTCAGATCCAGTGCTCCGGCCTGCCGTTGGTGCGCTATAGCACGGAGGAACGCCTCGAGGAGATCATCAAGATCCACCAGGATCACGGCTGCCCGATCTTCAATCCGCATCGTTATACGCTTGAAGAAGGCGGCATGAAGCGCACCGACAAGGTACAGCTCGCCTTCAAGCAGGAAACGGACCCGAGAGGGCTGTTGAACCCCGGCAAGATGATCGCCTGGGAAAATCCCGATTTCGATTTCAATGCCGGCAAGAATTATCTCTTCCCGGGGCTCGCGAGCGTCATGGAGGCCTGATGAGAGTTCTGGTTCTTCACTCGCATCCGGTCGAGGAAAGCTACGGCAAGGCGCTCTACAAACAGACGCTGGAGAGCCTGCAAAAGGCCGGTCACGAGGTGGATGCGTGCGATCTCTATGCCGAGAATTTCGATCCCGTGCTCTCCCGACACGACCGGCTCGCCTATCACGATTATCCCGGCAATACCGAGCTGGTGAAACCCTATGTCGAGCGGCTGAAGCAGGCCGAAGCGCTGGTGCTGGTGACGCCGATCTGGAATTTCGGTTTCCCGGCGATCCTGAAGGGCTATTTTGATCGCGTCTGGCTTCCCGGCGTCTCCTTCGAACTGGTCGACGGCAAGGTGGAATCGCGGCTGCGCCACATCAGGAAACTCGCGGCGGTGCTGACATACGGCGCGACGCCGTTTCGCGCCTTCGCCGCCGGCAACCCGCCGAAGAAGATCGTCAAGCGTGTGCTGAGGGCGCAGATCAATCCGCTGCGGCCGGTTACCTTTCTTGCCCATTACGACATGAACAACTGCACGCCGGAAAGCCGGGCCAGTTTTTTGGAGAAGGTGAAGACGGCGATGGAGCGGTTTTAAGAGCCCGCAGCGTCCTCGTTGCACTGAGGAAAGGCCTATGAAGAAGATTTTCAATCCCCCGTCCGTCCGCCGTCCGTTCGGAAATTACAATCACGGGCTGCTGGTGCCGCCGGGCGCTTCGCTGCTCGTGACCTCGGGGCAGCTCGGCATCGGTCTCGACGAGAAAGTGCCGGAGTATATCGGCGCTCAGGCAGAACTTTGCTTCGAGGCCATCAAGGCAATTCTCGCCGAGGCGGAAATGAGTTTTGCCGACGTCATCCGCATCTCAGGTTTTGTGACGAAACGTGAGGATTTCCCCGCCTATATGGCCATGCGGGATCGCTATACGCTCGATCCGAAGCCGGCCTCGACGCTGATCATCGTCAGCGGCTTCACCCGCCTAGAATTCCTCGTGGAAGTCGAAGTCACCGCCGCCAAACTGTTTTGCTGAGGCGAGCCCTCGGGATGCACCCAGGGACGCACCCTCGTCACCCGCCCGCTCCCTGGGACTCTGCCACGTTACCGCCAGTATCATCGCCGATATCCTCTGCAAACTTCCGCATCAGCCGCACGAGCTCATTGAAGTCGTGCTCGTCCCAGCGCTCGAAGATGGCGCGGCCGATCCTTTCACGCGCCACGTCGATGCGATCGGTCATCGCCTTGCCTTTCGGGCTGATGACCGCCTCGCGCACGCGGCGATCGGCGGCACTTCCGCGACGCTCGACCAGGCCGAGGCTTTCGAGCTTGGCAACCTGACGGCTGACGGTGGTGTAGTCGCGCCCGGCGCGATCGGCGAGCTCGACCACACCGATCGGGCCGAGGCGTTCCACCGTGACCAGCAGCGGAAACAGCGCACGATCGAGTGAAATCCCCGCCTCGCGCACCATCTGCTCGTCGCGCTGCGGCCGGTTCATGACGCTGACAATCTCGATCAAAGCCCCATGCAGTTCACGCAGCCTTTCCGACATATGTGTATTATGCACATTATTTCTTGACGGCATATCGATTCTCCTATTATGTGCATAATACACACATGGAGATGGCAATGACACAGAATTCTACGGTGGACGTGCTGATATCAGGTGCCGGTGCAGCTGGCCTGACGCTGGCGATCGAGCTGGCGCGGCGCGGCGTCAGCTTTCGTCTGATCGAGAAATTGAACGACCCGTTCCGCGGCTCGCGCGGCAAGGGCATTCAGCCGAGAACGCAGGAAGTCTTCGAGGATCTCGGCATCCTCGACCGGATCGTCGCGCTCGGCGGCGCCTATCCCCGGCAGCGGGAATATCGCGACGATGGAAGCTTCTGCGAATCCGACGCCGTCCTGCGCGAGGAGCCGACGCCTGCCGAGCCCTATCATTTTCCGCTGATGGTGCCGCAGTTCCTGACCGAGGGCGTGATGCGCGAGCGCCTCCTCGAACTGGGGCACCGCCCGGACTTCGGATGTGAACTCATCGGCTTCGAGCAGGATGATGCGGGCGTGACGGCGCGGCTCCAGGGTCCGTCCGGGCAAGAGACGATCCGCGTGCGCCGGCTGGTCGGCGCCGATGGCGGGCGCAGCTTCGTGCGCCACGCGCTTGATATCGGCTTTCCCGGCAAGACGCTCGGCGTGCGCGCCATCGTCGCCGACGTCATGCTGACGGGTCTGGATCGCGACGCCTGGCATCGGTTCGGCGAAGGCGATATGCAGCGGCAGATTGGGCTTTGCCCGCTCGCCGGAACGGAGCTGTTCCAGATCCAGGCACCGATCCCGCTCGAAGGTGAGATCGATCTTTCCGCGGCGGGTCTGACCGCGCTGGTGGCGGAGCGCACCGGCCGCGACGATATTCACGTCCACTCGGTTTCCTGGGCGTCGGCCTTCCACATGAATGCCCGGCTTGCCGATCGCTACCGGCTCGGCCGCGTCTTCCTGGCCGGCGATGCCGCCCATACGCATCCGCCGACCGGCGGCCAGGGTCTGAATACCAGCGTGCAGGACGCCTATAATCTCGGATGGAAGCTGGCGGCGGTCGCCGGCGGCGCGCCGGATGCGCTGCTCGACAGCTATGAGCAAGAGCGCCGCCCGATCGCGGCGGCGATGCTCGGTCTTGCCACCGGTCTTCTCGATGCGTTGAAGCGCGGCGATCTCAGGCGTGGCCGCGAGGTCCATCAGCTCGATATCGGCTATCCCGAATCTTCCCTCTCATTGGAAAAACCGGCCCGGCGCGGCGGCCTGCTGGCAGGCAACCGTGCGCCCGATGCACCGCTCATGGCTGCGGCCGGCCAGCCGAGACGTTTGTTCGAACTGTACAAGGGCACGCACTGGACGTTGCTCGGCTATGAGGTCGACCAGGCAGCCGTGCCATCGCGCAAGGGATTACATATTCACAGGATCGGCGGGAGCGGCGACCTCATCGATCAAAGCGGACACTTCCTTAACGCCTACGCCCTGACGCCGGGCGACTTCGTGCTGGTGCGTCCGGACGGTTATATCGGCGCAATTGTCGCATCCCGTGAAGCTTCGGCGCTGGAAGACTATCTCGCCCAGTTGGGCCTTGGCCTGACGGCGGGAGAACGGTCATGAGGCGATAAGCTGACCGCGCCTTTATCGGTCACAGCGCATTCCCGGCTCGCTGACCTCGCATTCCCGGTCGTTCAATTCCGGCTGCGCAACCAGATATGAGCGAAACATGGTCGTCAGCTGCCTTTCGGCCTCAAGACCATCGGCCGCGGACAAAACGCGGTGGCAGAAGGGCGGGACGGTTCCGTAAAGCGCTGCCGTCAGGGTTTGAGCAAGCAGGCCCGGATCGGCGAAACGGCCGTCCGCTGATGTGGACAGCATCGCCTCGATGGCCCCTGCGCTCCGCCGGACCGCCGCCTCGATCAACGCGCGGGCGTCGAGTTCCATGGCGATGCGATAGAGGGCTGGGGAAATCTCAGCCTGCGCCAACTGCGTTTGAAGATAGGCCTTTACCACGGCCTCGGCGATCAACTCTTTCGCAGCGCACCGGTTTTGATCACGCGCTTTCTCGATGGCGCCGGCCAGCATTTCGAGGTGTCGCTCCAGCACCGCGAAGAGCAAGGCCTGCTTGTTCGGGAAATACTGGTAGAGCGTTCCCACAGAAACGCCGGCACGGCGAGCCACTCGCGTGGTGTTCAGACGGATGAGGCCATCGCTCGACAAAACCTGAAGGGTTGCCTCGAAAATGGCGTCGACAGCGGCGATGGCTCGGCCCTGACGCGGGGATTTCCGGGGGGTTAGCGGTGGCGGAGAGCCCGTTCCCATAAGCGAATCCAAAAGCTGAAGGATGTTTCATATATAACTTCCGGCCCCGCTGCTCCAGCAATCCTGCACGCCATGCCGGGGTCTTCAGACGTAATTTGGAGACGAATGTGGGTAAATTGGACGGTAAAATCGCAGTCATCACCGGCGGCAACTCGGGAATGGGACTGGCGACAGCCAAGCTCTTCGCACGAGAAGGCGCAAAACTCGTTATCACTGGCCGCGATCAGGCGACGCTGGATGCCGCGGCGCAAAGCATCGGCAATGGTGTCGACGCCATCCGCAGCGATATTTCCAGGATTGCAGATATCGATGCGCTTCGCGACCATGTCGTAAGAAAGCATGGTCGCGTCGATATCATCTTTGCGAATGCCGGCGGGGCAAAGCCAAACCTGTTCGAATACATGTCGGAGGAAGAATTCGATTTTTCCATCGCCAACACCTTTAAGGGAACCTACTTCACAGTGCAGAAACTCGTTCGGCTCATGCACTCCGGCGGCTCGATCATCCTCAACACCTCGACGCTCAGCAGACAAGGCCGCCCCTATGTCAGCGTCTACTCCGCGGGGAAAGCCGCCATTCGCTCGCTGGCACGTTCGCTGACCGTGGAACTGAGTGAGAAACGGATCCGCGTGAATGCCATGGCTCCAGGCTACATCGATACCGATCAGGCGCGTAAAGCAGGCGTGAGCGAAGAGATGATCGAGCAGACGAAGGTGCAGGTGCATGCTCAAATTCCGATGCACCGCAGCGGCACGGTCGATGAGATCGCCAAAACAGTGCTGTTTCTCGCCTCCGATGACTCGGCCTACATCACAGGCTCTGAATTGTGCGTCGACGGTGGCTGGGCGCAGATCTGACAACGCTTTCCGCGGCTCTCCGTGAGGCGCGGCCTGAAACGGCGGGAGGCCCTCTCGTGTCAGAGGGCGTCGCGCTTGTATCGCGGTGTCCAACCGCGGGTCATTCCGCGGCTCATCGCCCGCTCCGCCAGAGCCAATTGCTGGCGGAGATGTTTGCAGTCGTCGAGCAGCGAGCGGATCGCCGCCTTAGCATTGTCGTCATGCCAGGCCAGCACGGCTTCGACTTCCCAAGCACGATCGGGCCAAGCAGCATCGGGCCAAGCAGGATCAGGCAAGGCCAGATTGGGCGACATGGGATCGGGCTCCTGGATCTTTGCCGGCTGCATCAGTTCAGCGCCAATGGCAATTGAACCGGACGCGGCAAGGGCGGCAGCGGCCGGCTGAGTTCGACCTTTCTCTGCCAGGCGGCGCGGCGCAACTGATCGCGCTCGCGCGCCGCACGCGATGCTTCGACAAGGGCTAGGGCGTTGGCGATCACTTGTTCCGTATGCGTCATGACCATCTCCAATGTTCCTGTTTTGTTCTAATTTAGCCTCTCGGCCGAAAATGTCAAGTCGGGCGGATCTGGCGTTCAGGACAATTGGATCAGGCGGGTGTTCAGTCCGCAGCTTCAATGACGGCGATGCCGGCTTCCTGAGCAGCCCTGATAAAGGATGCCCGCACCTCTTCCGGCGGGAGATCGCCGATAATCGCATCCAGGCAGGACTTCACGGCTTCGAAATAGTCTTCGCCGTCATCGACCGGCCACTCGTGCAGCAGCGTGCGCGCAGCGTCCCACACAGAGTTAATAACGGCATAATGGCCAAGCCCCATTGAGGCCAAGCCGACCGGTCGAAAATTTGCCGTCTGTCTCACTTTGCTACAGCTTTTCCAATTTCGGTGAGCTTACGAGTTAAAGATGCAATTTGCGTGCCGTGGGGTAGGCGGGAGCGGACATTCTCCTCGCCCCCTCCAGCAGGCGCTTTGAGAACATGCAACGCTTGAAGTGCTCTGATCGGCGTCGAGAACCCCGCAACTGGTATCAAACGGCTGATTATGGTAAATATCAGGCTTCTCCTGCCGAGCCTACTCATTAAAAGCCGGCCTTTCCCGAGTATTCTATAGAATTTACAGCAACGCATCGAATTCTCCGGAAGCAACAGCCTTTATATTCATTCATTGATTGTGCCAAAGGTGGACGCGAAAGCGTCCAGATCGTAGAATGCCATCGCTTGCACGCAACGGATCTGGGAGGACACGCGATGCCTATCTTCATGGATCGGCACTTTCTCGAGGGAACGTCGGCGGCCGACGTTGCGCAGGCGCATCGCATGGATCTGGACATCCAAGATCGCTACGGCGTCAAGTTCCTGACCTATTGGTTCGACCAGCGCCGCGGGACCGCCTTCTGTCTCGTGGATGCCCCTGACATGGAAACCGCCCAATGTGTGCATCGCGAGGCGCACGGCTTCGTCGCCGGCGAGGTCGTTGAGGTCGCTTTGTCGGCTGTCGAGGCGTTTCTCGGCCGCATTCATGACCCCGATCCGGCGCCTGGCCAATCCTCCGCCGAGATAGATCCCGGCCACCGGGCAATCCTCTTTACCGATATCGTCGGATCGACCGAGATGACCGCGCGGCTCGGCGACCGCATCGGGACTGAAATGGTGAGAGCCCATGACGCGATCGTGCGCCGATGCCTCGGCCAAAATTCCGGCCGCGAAGTGAAGCACACCGGCGACGGCATCATGGCGGCCTTTTCCGCGACCACTGCCGCCGTCGAATGCGCCATGGCAATCCAGAAGGAATTCCAGCTTTACAACGGCGGAAACACCGAGCCGATCCATATCCGCATCGGGCTGGATTGCGGCGAGCCGGTCGAGGACAGTAACGATCTGTTCGGCTCGACCGTACAGCTCGCCGCACGCCTCTGTGCGGCCGCATCAAGTGACCAGATCCTCGTCTCAGAGAATATTTTTAGGGAATACGGCGCCGCCGATCTCTTCGGTCACGCCTCGCGCCGGCGGCTCTAGGGCTTTTCGAAGCCTGTGATGGTGTTCCGCTGCGACTGGGCGAATGACGAGCTTGCTTGAGATTCCGTCGAGCCTGCGACCACCGGAGGACATCTGTCTCTCGTAGTGAGTGTCATGACGCTTTCTGGCGAAGAATAGGCGGCCGCCGAGCAGCCTGAACGCAAGACGCGCCGCACATGACGTGACGACGCGCCCCCTGCCTACTCACTATCATCAGGCATTCCCGATATTTCGATCCCCCATTAGTTGCTCGAATTTGGGGGCGCCCTCGACTTTGGCGAGCACACCCGACATCTTCAGAAAACGCCGGAAATTCTCGCGCGCAGCGCTCAGCGGGAAACGGCCGCTGGCCGTGTCCCTGCACGCCTTCAACAGCGTGTCATATGCCAGACCTCGTTTGTCCTGCGGCCATTCATCCAGAAAATCGAAGATTTCATCGAGACATGTGATCTCCGCGATGAAATGCTGACGATGAAGCAAAACCGGATCAAACCGAGTTTCCGCCATAGTATCCTCCCATTTATATTACTTTTTTATGGGATAATATTACTGAAAAACCTTGATTTATTCAAGACAAAATCACCTGCCTTTAGCCAAAAGCATCCGCAACTACTTCCATAACGGCAGAATAGCCCGATCAGCTTATCTTGAGTGAATTGGTCAGCGATCTAGGTTCAAAAGCACCAATATCTAGATTGATTGATCCATCGCACACGTGTTCAGCCAAACATGATCAATCGCGCCGTAAGTTTGGTATAGGCTCGTGAGCGGCATGGCAGAATGCGACCAAGATCAACTCCACAAGGGAGAGCCCAGATGAACCGATTTCTGACTTTCGTAGCCGTCGGCGCACTGCTTTGTGTGTCCGTGATCACGTCTTCCTGCACCTCGCCCGGCAAGCACGATCGTGAAGATTTCCAGTATCAACGGGACACGTCGATCAACCCGGCTTGCGCAGGTGGTTTCAGACCCGGCAACGCCCGCTCGTGCAGTTATTGAAGGTCTGGGCCGCAGACCTTCGTTCAGCGCCTCGCTGCGATTGCCGGACCGCCGAAGCAAGCTGCTGCCGGGCCCCGCCTTGCGGGAGAGCAGTCGCGGCATCATTGCGTCGAGGAGAAGCGCGAGACGGCAGTAGGAATGGTTAGGGAACCGCAAGCCCCGCCGCGCAGTTAAGCCAGCGGGTCACGGTTGGCTCAATTCAAACAGGAGAGCGTTCCCAATGAACAATTTGATCTGGCTTGTCGGCGCTGTCGTCATCGTGCTCGCAATTCTGAGCTTCTTTGGCTTTCGCTGATTTAAAGACCTTACCGATGTAAATTGTGGCGACGGGCCTTCTCTCCATTCAGATGGAGATGGGACCCGCTGGCGCCAACGGATCGATAAGCTTCGGAGCGACTTGTCTCTGTTGGCTTGACGTGACTGGGCCTATTTGCGCGCCTTGTCCGCCAAGGTCGATCTAAGATCCGCTGCCCTTTCATCGACAATCCACCGAATGTCTGTCGGATAGGCTACATCACCCCGCCGGCGCGCTTCCCAGAGCCGACTATCTCGCCAATTCCTTCAGCCAGCCGCGCCCCTGGGAGGCTTTCGGCATCAGCCGCCGGACATGGGAGCGCCGCGGCAAACCCGTGCCGGGGACCGAGGCGATATCGGATTGCGGTTCGATGCCACTGGCCGCTTAGACTAGGCCGCAGTCTTTTCGGCATTAGCCAGGTGGTCCGAACCAGGTCGTCATCGCCTCGTGGAGACCATCCGGCTTGCCCTCGCCCACCCACGCCACATAGCCGTCGGGCCGGATCAGCACTGCGGCTGGGGCAGAGACCGCGCCCAACGCCGGCAGCTCCCATGCGCCATCATAGCTGGCCTCAACCAACTGGACGCGGGCCGACCACGGCGTGATGTCAAGGCTGCTGGGTGTGCCGAAATTCAGAAGCGCTGCCCGCGCATTTCGGAGCAGCGCATTGACGCGCAACGGGCCATCGGGCGTGATGAGGTCGAGGTCGGGCATGCGGCGGCCGAGCAGCGGGTGGCCCTCGCCGAGATCGTAATGGATGGCCAGTCCGGACATTTCGGCGGCGATCTTTTTGCGCGGCTCGTCCATGGCGAGGAGTTCCAGGACGATGTCCCGCAAGGCTTCGCTGCGGTCATCGGTCCGTTGCAAGGCGACCTGCGCCATCGTCGTGCGCAGCACGCGGGCAGCCACCGGATGGCGCTCGGCGTGATAGCTGTCGAGCAAGCTTTCCGGCGATATTCCCTTCACCACCTGCGCCAGCTTCCAGCCGAGATTGACGGCATCCTGCACGCCGGTGTTGAGGCCCTGCCCGCCCACTGGAGAATGCACGTGCGCGGCATCGCCGGCCAGGAAGATGCGGCCCTTGCGATAAGCCTCCGCCTGCCGCGACATGTCGGTGAACCTGGAAATCCACCTCAGGCTATGGATTCCATAATCCGTGCCGCATGTTTCGATCAGGGCTTGCCTGAAATCGCTGAGCGTCGGCTCGGCCGTGCCGCCGGCACTCTTTTCCGTCACCATGACATTGACCGGGCCTTCGCTGGCAAAGACGACCTTGCCGTCGCGAATTTCATATTCCTCGCGGCCGAAGGCGTGCAGGCCGAGCACTGTGCGATGGACGCCGAGCGGCGGCTCCACCTCCATCTCGGCCTCGGCGAGAATATTGCTGGTGGTCGCATCCCATCCCGGAAATTCAATGCCGGCGATCTTGCGAACCAGGCTGCGGCCGCCATCGCAGCCGACGAGGTAGCCTGCCCTGAGCTTGAAATCATCGGAAAGTTCGACGGTGACGCCGGTGTCGTCCTGTACGAATCCGGTCAACTCGCAGCCACGATAGATCGTCACCGGCAGTTCGCCGACCCATCCGGCCAGAATGCGCTCGATATGCTTCTGCCGCAGCGCCAGCCCGTAATTGTGCCGGGTCGGAAAATCGCTGATATCGAGCCGCGTGACCGCAAACCCGGTAACCTGGGCGATCTGCCCTTCCGCGAGGAACCGGTCGACCACGCCGCGCTGATCGAGAACCTCAAGCGTGCGCGCGCTGAGACCGCCGGCACGCGAACCGACGATTTCCTGGTTCGGCCGGCGTTCGACGATCGCGACGTCGACACCTACCAGGGCCAATTCGCCCGCCAGCATCAGCCCCGTCGGCCCTCCTCCGGCAATCACGACAGCATGTTCTCTCATCCGCAAACTCCTCGGTTTGGATGTCCAGGCGCGATATAGGAGTTCAGGTGCTACCGGGAAGCCAAACTGATCGGGCTGGCCTGTTGTCGGTTTTGCCTGTCGCAGGTTGTTCCCTATCAGGCTGGCTCGTGAGCCCGCTCACAAAGCCATGCGCAGAGTTGCCTGGGCGCGAGACGGGAGTCGTCGGCGCGCATCAACGCGAAATGCCAGGCCGGCCCGGTCAACACATATTGAAAGGGTGCGATCAGCAGTCCCTTTTCCAAAAGCGGTCGAAACAAGGACGGCGACAACAGCGCCACGCCGACACCTGCCACCGCCGCACTGGCATCCAGTTCGTGCGTGGGATAGTCGACCATCACGAACCGCAGAGCCGGCGGCGTCTCGCATTGAGCGCCCCTGAACCAGGCATCCCAATCCGGGTGCGGCAAAAGCTCGAAATCGGCCAGCTCATTCGGCCTATTCAGGGTTCTTGTTCCAAGCAGAGAGGGCGCCAGCATCGGAGTTGCCTCAACCGGCGCGAGCCGATACTCGTCAAGCCCTTCCCATCCGCCACGCCCTGTCCGTATGGCGACGTCAAATGCGCTGGGATCGCGAATATCGGCGGAGACATCGACCTCGATCGGTGATGTTCCTCCTGAGTGATATCGTGACAGCCGGGGTGCGAGCCAACGCGAGGCGAATGTCGGAGGCGCTGTCAGCCGGAGCGGCGGCATGGCCGCCTGGAACTCATCAAGCGCGCCGGCAATGCCATCCAATGCCGTCCGAATTCGGCCCGCCAGAACAGTGGCAGCAGCCGTCGGGACAACGCGGCGCCCGGCGCGCTGGAACAGCGACTGGCCAAGGTCGGCCTCCAACGTACGGATACGCAGGCTGACTGCCGCTGGGGTAAGGCATAAACGCTCTGCCGCGCGGGCAAAGCTGCCGGCAGAAACGCACGCTTCCAGAATTCGCAAGGACTCCAACGGCGGCCGCATAATCTCTTCGCTTTTCATGAGTTTTTCTTGTGATGCTCACAAGCAAAGCGCGTTTTGGCGACAGAGCGCTTGCGGCTAGGGTTGAAGTCAACGATAGGCGATCTGACATGACCCTGCAATCTCGGCCCTTATTCAGACTTTTCATGACACTTCAGCCGGCCCTGGAGCTCGGCCAGACGCCGGCCGGAGGCCGCCGCATATTTTCCGTTTCCGGGGGATATTTTGAGGGCGAGCGCCTGAAGGGCGAGGTGTCGCCGCTGATTGGCTCCGATCTGCTGCTTGCGCGCGCAGACGGCACGTTTCAGCAGGATGTCAGGCTCCTGCTCGTCGCCGATGACAGCGATCTGATCTTGATGACCTATCGCGGCATCAGGCGCTCCACCGCGGCCGTTGATGAGCGTCTGGCACGCGGCGAAGCGGTCGACGCCTCCGAATATTATCTGCGGACAACTCCCTGGTTCGAGACGGCCGCGCCACGGCACGCGTGGCTCAACCAAATCGTCGCGGTTGCGCAGGGCGGACGGTGTCCGGGCGGCGTTGAGTATGACGTATTTGAAATTCTCTAGATGTGCTCCTAGGCCATCGGCGATGGGTAAACATCAAGCCGCAACGGCTTCTTTCAGCGGAGGCTGATTCCGTGTCGCAGGTTATTCTCCCTATAAATAACGACCCTACTGGTTGGAACGACGTGCGACAGGGGGTTCTGCCCTGCTTTCCAACGCCATGTTGCTTGCCGCTTGCTGCCTTCTTGCCGTGGAACCCGGACTTTTCAACACGACCAGACCGGGTTGGAAGCCCGTGTGGCAGGCACTCTCCCGGCCACCGTTTGTTCTCGAGGGGCGATCAATCAAATAGTTGGTGTGATGTGCCTCACTGCGGAGCCGCGGTTTTTTGCGGAATCGTCTCAGCCGCTGGTCGCTCGGACGGATCGGCGGGATGGCCATAAATCGTGTAGGCGGCGCCCGCCAGAACGCCCAAGACGAGAAGAGCGAGTACGTACAACATCATTCCGCGGATGGCTGTTTTCGGTGTCTTGTCCATTGGGATCTCCAGGATTGCTCAGTGCTCAAATTCACTGCGAGCGCTTCTGGTTCCGAGAATGGAGGTCTGTCGATGATCGCCTTTCTCACATGCCAGGTTGCGCTTCATCGAAGCCGCGACCGGCACACACAAGCCGCCGACCAAATGCCGACGGCTTGCGATAGGCGATGTCTCTCTGATTACCAGGGCTGGCGGCCGTACCAGTCGTCGATGTCTTTCTTCGCACGGTCTTTTTCGTAGCCGTAGCGCTCCTGGATCTTGCCTTCGAGCTGATCGCGCTTGCCAGCGATGACGTCAAGGTCATCGTCAGTGAGCTTGCCCCACTGCTCCTTTACCTTGCCCTTCATCTGCTTCCAGTTCCCTTCAACACGGTTCCAATCCATGGGTATTTCCTCCTATCGTTGGAATAGAAGAACGGGGATGGAGGTTAAGTGTTCCGATCCATAAATGGGCAACCCGAAAGATGCAGTCACCCGGGAACAATCAGATCCAGATCCAGTTTAACGTGCACCCTTGTCCGTAGCGGAGGCGACGATGTGGGCAATCCTGATCGGTGCGGCTCTCATAATTGGAGGTCTTCTTTTTCTCTTTCGGTCGACGCTCAGCCGAAGGCCGAGTGACTCGCGCCAGATGCCGCAAGGCGGCAGCACACTGGAACCGCGGCACCAGGGCCTCAGGTTCCTGGGCGTATCGCAAAATTGGCCGGCCCTGGCTGTGATTGCGGTTGGCGTGCTTCTATTGGCTTTTGGCGGATATTCATGACCACCGGCTATGTGTGTCCCACCCCGCACGGTTGAACCAGGCGACCAGCAGCGCCATGAATCGGTCGACCAATTAGACCGACCGTGCGACTTTGCGGTCGTCGCAAAAGCCGCACTCAACACCAGTATCTAATTGATTTTATGGTGAGAGCGTCGGGGTTCGAACCCGAGACCTACTGATTAAAAGTCAGGTTTGTTGTGTTTCACTGCGTTTCCTAGAATTTCATAATCTATTGTTTTTGCGCGGCTTTCTCCTTATATTGCATCGAAACGAATGCTGATGTTTCACCTTGTTTCCGCGTTCGGTGGCGACTCGGTGGCGACTGGAAAAAGTGAGGGGCAACTTGCCGACAATAAAGATAAGTCGAAAGGCGATCGCCGACATCGTGCCGAGCGACAAGCCAACTATCTACTATGATGCCACGCTCAAGGGCTTCGGTCTGAAGGTCATGCCAACAGGAGCAAAGTCTTGGATCATTGAGTACCGGCCAGGCGCCGGCGGACGTGGCGTTTCCAAGAAGCGGATCAAGATCGGCTCATTGGCGACATACTCCCCAGAGGCGGCCCGTGACGAGGCATCGCGCACCCTCGCCCGCGTAACCCTCGGCTCCGATCCAGCGGCCTCAAGATCAGAAGAGCGTAAGGGGCAGACTGTCGCGGAAGTAGCCGACGCCTGGCTCGAAGAGCACGTTCTGATCAAGCGGAAGCCCAAAACTTATTACGAATATAAGCTCGCCGTCGATAGGTACATCAAGCCGGTGCTTGGGAACCTGAAGTTCGCACTTGTGGAGCCGGCAGACGTTAGCCGCATGCAGGCGAAAATAATTCGTGGGAAAGGAGCCAAGGCAAATGGTGGGCGCACTATGGCGAACCGCGCACTAGCCACACTGTCCGCGATCTACGGCTGGGCGCAAGATCTGAAGCTGGTACCAACGGGCTTCAACCCTGTCGCCTCGATTGAGCGGTTCAAGGAAAACCAGATTGAGCGCTTCCTTACGTCGCAAGAGATCGGAGCACTGGCCGCGGCCCTCACTGAGGCCGAAACGATCGGCCTCCCCTATGACATTGACGAGACAAAAGCCAAGGCTAAGCACGCGAACAAGGCTGAGAACCGTCGAACAGTCTACGGCGAGCACGCAATAGCCGCCATAAGGCTGTACCTCTTTACCGGCTGCCGGCGCAGTGAAATCTTGAAGCTCATGTGGTCAGACGTCGACCTCGAGCGAGGTATCTTGTTTCTGCCGGACTCCAAGACCGGCAAGAAGCCGGTGATCCTATCCCCCCAGGCGCAGGCAATCCTTACGAACCTGACCCGAATTGGAAAATACGTGATAGCTGGTGCGGATGCCGGCACCGAGAACGAAGCGCCGCGCGCGGACCTTGACCGCCCGTGGAAGGCGGTGACGCGACGCGCCGGCCTGGATAAGCTTAGACTTCACGACCTCCGACACACCTATGCAAGCATCGGCGCGGGCGGAGGCCAGGGGCTGCCAATCATTGGAAAGCTCCTCGGCCATAAGAACATGGCCACAACGCAGCGATATGCGCATCTGGACACGGATCCAATGCGACGTGTGACCGACTTCATCGGCGACCATATCGACCGGGCGATCGGAGGCGGAAATGGCCAAGCTGCCTGACGGATTCAGTGTGCAAGCCATTCCGATAGAGTCCGCTCTGGCGGAAGGTCGAACCGAGGACGCCAGAACCGCTATAGTTGAACTGCTGCGGATGGGCAAAGCGGATAAGGTTGTACAGCGCCTAGCGGCCGAGATGATCCGGCCGCCTAAGCGGGCGCGCGGGCGTCGCCAGGCGCTTACTCGTCACTGGATTGAGATAGGCGAGCAGTTTCATCTGCTTCGGGACGAGGGTGTGAAATACGAGGACGCGCTCCGACGCGTGTCGGAGAAATTCGGATATTCGGAGACGCACATTCGGAAGGCAGTTGCCGAGTATGACGAGGCTCAAGCGGTTGCAGCCGAAGCCGGCTGACTAAGAGAATGTAGTCAAGCCCCTCCCGAGGTTGTCCCCGGTAACCTTCGCTGTGGAAAACCGAAAAAAGGATTTCGGCATGTGTGTGAATCCTGTGGAATTGGCGCGTATCTAGCGACTAAAGCTAGGCCTTGCAATTGACGTCATCGGCAAACTACTGATTTAAAAAGGCACCTTGATCGCTCAAGGTGCCTTCGTGTGTTTGCTCTGCGGTCTTGAGGCCCGCCGTTAAGCAAGCCGTGAGCCGCAACGCAGACCTAGCAATCTCGTGATAGCTCCCGAAGGCTTCTCAATCAAGTGGCCGATCAGGACTTAGCTAATGGCTAAGGCACAATCTGGAAATAAAGCATCGTCAATCGCCGGAAAGGTTCTCGCTGGAACCAAGCCGTCGAAAACGGAGGTCATGACGCTCGCTGCGTCCGTGCTCCGCCAAGACGAGACCAAAGGTAAGAAGTAAGCTTTTTCGCAATAAGGGGGCGGCTCCGGTCGCCCCTGTTTCTTTTCGTTTCCGATCGACTAAACGGACGCCAAAAATCAACTTCAAAGCGAGTGCAGTGCTTTCTTCGTACCCCGAGGCTTACGACTTCATACATCCTCAAGAGGCGGCGGCTCCACCCGTAGCTGTTCCGGGAGAATACTCAGAGCTTCATTTGCGGCCCGCCACTCTTTGGTACGGTTCACAAGCTCCGCGGCCTTTTGGGCTGCAGCAAAATCATAATCGTCCCCCGCTATTGACCTCATCAACTCGAAGAAGATCGCGTCCTCTAGCTGCCCAGTCAACCAGTACGAAGCATGGTCTGGACTTTTCGCGATATAATCTCGCTGATGGGGTAAAACCTCTTGCACCATCGCGTTTATGTCCGTGTGATCCTTCATGAAGTTTTCTGGTGGCAGGCCACTTTTAATGGCTGCCAGCACCAACGACGAGCGCGCGGACAAGCTCGCAATCGCTTGATATGCGAGCCATGCTCGTGGCGGTACAAAGAGACGCTCCGAGCCGACAGATGACAACGGATCCTTGCTCAGGCTTTCTGTATTCTGCGCTTCCCATAGCATCTTCGCCATGTCTCTGATGCCATCCGCCTCGCGCCCGCCACGCGCCATCAAATCGCTAATGGCATCCACCTTAGACACCTGGGCGAACATGTTGGACATACTATAACGCCTCTGAAATAGTGTGGCAGACCACAACGTTTCTGCGGCCTGCTGTCGCCTTTTGATAAGGTCGACATTTCTTGCAGAGTGCGTTGCCAACACACTGGCTCGAACGCTCTGCAATTCGTTCTCGCTTTCCCGGAGATTCGACTTCAGGCCCTCGATCTGGCGCTCGAATGCATGTTTGACTCCACCCTCGATCACCGATCTTAAAATCATGCCACCTATGCCGGTTGCAGCTACGCTAGACAGGATCGCTGGCCCCCATACGTTCCAATCCATTTGAGATTTCCTCCTGCCGCCACTCGATCGGTGGTCGCATACAAGCACGGTATTTGAAAGTAGATATTGGGGGGACATAGAGAAGGACAGAAAAAACCGCCGGCTGGTGAGGCCGACGGCGACTGTGGTGGCTTTGGTGATTAGAGGCGCTCAGCCGCATGATGCGGCGACACGGCTGAGCGCCGATCGGCCAGGGCGGGCCGAACTAGGATCGTTTGCTAGGAGTGATCAGTTCCCAAAACTCGCCAAGACGGTAGGTCTTGAACATAAGCCAGTCCATCGCAGAGCCGCGCATTCCGTTGCACTCGCGGCAAGCCGCCGCCATGTTATCGCGCCGCGTCCATCCTTTGCGGCGTCCAGCAATCAGGTGCTCGAGGGTGGCAGCGTCTGGCCTGTTGCGGTCCTTGCCGATGACCATGAGGCGGTTGCAGTAGCAGCACTTCCCGCCCTGCTTTTCGAAGAGTTCAAGAATTAGAGCTCGCTTGGCTGCGGTTTTCATATGGATTCTCGCAGGCGGTGAGATGGCTTCCATCGACCGTGCGGAACGGGCGGCCAGCCATGTCACCAGCTATAAGTTGGATGTAATAGATTTCTCTTCCGAACGCCGACCGAGAGCGCGTCATTACGATCGCGACGTGGTCGTGGAAAGCGACAGTGTCGCCTGGAGCGAACCGGAAATCAGCGGCGAGGTAAACCCGGATGGGTCGTCTGCCAAGCAAAGAGCGCGGCAGCAAGCTTCTGTTGGCGTGGCCTATCGGTGCATGAATGGTCATGTGGTGCTCCTCGTTGCTTCTGAACTGATTTCGTAATAATGTACTGATAGCAGCACTTTTTCGGTGCGTCAACACGAAATCGGTACAAAATCACGATGAAAATAGTTCAGTGCAAGATGGCGCGGGCAGCACTTGGATGGGGCGTCCGGGACCTGGCTAAAGAGGCTGGCGTTGCCGTCGACACCATTTCTCGCCTGGAACGAGGCGAGGAGATAATGCCCCGTACACTAACTGCCATCAAGTCAGCGCTGGAATCAGCCGGGGTCGAGTTCTTCGAGGACGAGCGCGGCGAAGGCGTTGTGAAGCTGCGAGGCCAGCAGCGATAGTCAAAGGTACTTGACAGAGGCGGCCTGGTTGCGCATTTTGAGCCCGCAGCATCATCTGGATGCGCCTGCCTCGGCTACCCACATCCGACCCAGGTTCGCGGCAACGGTGGACAATCCTGATCAAAGGAGACCGTTGCTATGATTTCTGAATCCTCTATCCGTCGCATCCTTGCCAAGCGTGGCCTTCGCCTTGAGATGAATCGTGGCAAGAGCCGCGAACTCTATGGCATTGGCTACATGGTCATCGATGACCGCAACACGGTGGTCTTGGGCGCGACGCACTATGCTTATGATGCAAGCCTCGATGACGTGGCTGAACTGCTGGCTTCCTAGCGGCAGAACATCAGGAGCATTGGGGTATGCTTTGATCGGGCATACCCTATTGACGCAGATGTGGGCGCCCAACTATCTCCCAACCGCGGCCCACCAATTCCGCATTCGATCCCTCAACACCGGACAGTTCCAGCTCTCGGAGTCTGCGCCGGCGGCTAACTTCAGCTGCAAATTTCTTCTGATGTTGCGGCCCCGAGGCTTTCTAGTTTTTCAGATCTGGTGGCGCAAATTGCGCCACCAGAATTAATCTCCTTCCAAATCTGCTTGCGCCGCAGGATGTAAGTGCTCTCTTCGGCCGGCTGTTTCAACATGCTTTGGTAACGGATAACATGACCATCGATCCTCGCCTCATCGGCCGCAAGCAAGCGGCCATCTACCTCGGCATCGCCGAATCGACGTTCTCGCTCTGGGTCGCGACCCACAAGCTGCCACCGTGCATCCCGGGCACTCGCAAATGGGACAAAAGAGCGATCGACGCTAAGCTTGATGACATCAGTGGTTTGACGCCAGAGGACAAAGAAGATCCATATGACAAATGGATCAGGGAGAACCCGGGCAAATAACTTGCGCCACGCGATCGGATTCCTGTGCGCATCTCGGGGAAAACAGGGAAATCTGCAGGGATCGGGCGCGGCTGCTTCTTGATTTTAATCTTTGATGCTGTCTCACTGAAGTTCCTGGCAACGGGGAATACGGTAACAGCTTGCAGGCAAACCGTATTCTCCCGCGCTAGGTGGCTCCTCGGTGGCGAGATCAGCGCAAATGCTGGTCTCGCCGACAGCCAAGACAACAGTGCTACAAGTCACCTTGTTGCGCAACATGCAACGTGTCAGTCGTCAACAGATTGGTGACACGTCAATGTGACGTGTCGCAAGCCAGCCTTATCCTAAGGATCACCATGCCCACGCTTTCACAAGTGACCGGCTCGCTTCACCTTCACAAATTCTATATCGACAAGCTGAAGTTTGGCTTCATCCTCGTCATGTTTGCGCTATCCAGCTGTTCCACCACGACGGGCGACTTGGAACGGTCAGGCTCGACCAGGCAAGCCGTATTTCAGTATTCGGAGAATTATCAAGAGATTTACCGGCGCATCGTCGGTCCAGCGAAAAATTGCCTTGAAGGACACCTCACTTTTTCGCTCAATGCATCAGTTAACATCGATGCCCAGCTTTATTCTGAGCTAGGGTTTGGCGAGATTTCGTCCTCGCTGCTCAACGTCGGCATAAGGAATTACTACTGGAAAGCTAAGGTGGAACGAAACGGAGACGGGACAAAGCTGACGGTCTATGCTGGGAACACAGTACGCAATCAGCATCTCATCGATATTGTGAAGAATTGGGCGGATAATAACCCAAGTTGCCCCTTGTCATAAGTCGAGCATCGTCCAGTTGAGGGGTAATCAGTCTTCAACAACGGGAGCCTCGCCGACCGCAGTCGCAGCGTCAACCTTTGCGATCTCGGCCCGGCCCTTCGCGATTGCCGCTTTTTTCTCTGCAGCGATTTTCTTAACTGCCGCCAACCTTTGCTCCCGCTTGTGTCGTGCGACATACCATTCGTCGAATAGCATCTCAATCAGTTCTATCAGCGCTTGGGCTTCACCAGGATCGACATCAACAATGAGGTTGATGTCCTTTTCCATATGCGCACCGATGTTCCCGATGTCACGCACCGCGTCGATCGCTTCAACAGTCTCCGGTTCCACGCCGCGAGGCGCGCTTCCGTCATCAAGTCGCTTATTTAGTTCCTTGATTTCATCTATCAGACGGCTCTTGGCAATGCCGCAAAAGTCTCGGATCATACCCTGAAGACAGCGTCGCGCCAGCGTCGCCGAAGCTTTCGGGCTGGTAGTACGTATCGCACACGCTTCCAGATAATCCTCACGAAGCGCAGCTGGGATGTATTCAGGCTGCGATTTGGAGGAGCTGCTCGGGCGAAGTTGCCAGCTTTGAAGGCCTTTTTCTATCGCCCACACACCGTTGGGGCGAGCGAAAGCCTTAACAAACCGAACTGACAAATCGACTTCGTTGCAATCAGGGTTGACGCAACGGATCGCAGTATAAGCCATACCGGTGTCGCCGTGAGTCGACTTGCCAATGTTAAATTTCATGAACGATGACTGATAATTGCCTTCAGTGAACAGCTGGTGATGGTCGCAAAATGGGCATGTCCACTGTTCGGCCATCTCGTAGCTCCTAAGAATCGCGCAAGGCGAACGCTCTCACAGTTTACAGCGCGCTTGTAGCCGTGTCGGAGCTAAATCGACTTATGGTAAGAGGTTTTCATTAGTTTTCAGGCGATCAACCCCACGTCCCGAACCGAGAAGGCTTCGCGAAAAGCCAACCTAATGTGGATGATTGCCCGCCTGAAAGAACGGTCTCGATCGGCGACACATTCAGGTGCGCGAAGCCCGCCAAGGAAACAGCTCCCGGCAAGACACAATGACGAAGCTTGATACCGCCACCATCCTCCAAGACGCCGCTGATCGGATCGCCGATATCTCTCGCGCAGATTTGCAGATCATGTTGCGGCGCGCGGCGCTCTGATCGCGAATTCATTTCCTTACGGTGAGCATTGTCCAGTCTGAACGAACCGCATAGGTTTGCTGCGGATGCTGCATTTATCGGGGGATCCCTTGTCCTGTTCCGCCTACTTTATTCTCTATGGAATTACCGCCTTATGGCTTTTCTACAAAATGGCGGTTCCACTCGGAAACATCGGACGTCAGAGGCAGATAACCTATCACGAAGACCTGCAGCAGATGCACTGGGAGCGATGTACTCTAGCGGCCCTGCCCTATCTCGGTTCTCTTCTATTGTTACTGCTCGCACCCGTCTATTTTCTCTTCGAGGGATCGGTCCTTGCGGGCGTGCTGGACAAGGTGATCGACGTTCCCCTACTTACAACGACGGTCATCTTGACCGCGAGGGCGATCTTCGCGCTATTAACCATGATATCCCTGGCGGCGATCCTCGGCGGCCTCTACTATCGGCTTTTCGCGAAGGCCGATCACGAACGCCGGTTTCAGCGGTTCCGGGACGAGGCAATCCTGATGAACGCAGCCTACCCGCCCGCCCACAACGTCCGGCAACTCTGGCTGTTACGTCCCCTGCCTGGCACCCTAACGACCCGGCAGAAGCCGCAACGCCTCGGTTATCTTTGACTCGACGCATCGTAGGCGCCGCCGTGTGCGAGCCCGACAACCTCTTGGAACCTAGTAAGTCGTGAACCCCGTATAACTTGACTGAGCAGGCGCTTGGGAAGTTCGACTTTCGGCTTGGCGGCATTACTGTGCGTTCCGCGGTGACCGTTGTGTCTCACGATTTCGCGGATAGCTCGTAGACTGCCCCGCTATCTTGATCTTCCCGCATCCCCTTATATGACGCGTGCCGCAGCGTGCCATCATGCGTCCAGGCCCGATACTCGATCTCTGCAACAAGCTTCGGGTCGATGAAGACCGCATTTCGCTTCCGTTCGGTGTCGACATCGGACTTGTCGATGATCAGCTTATCCGTCTATGTCCGAATGTCGCCAGCCGAACGCTCGTTGAAGCCGGTTCCTACTTCCCCGACATAACCGAGTTCGTTTCCTTCTATAGTTGCGAGTCTGGCTTCGTGATCTTGACGCTCGAACATCAGACTGTATTATTCCACTTAAAGCTGGGGAGCCTTACAATGAAATTCATAATTGCACTGTCTTTTGTTGCGTCCTTTTCTGTGTTTCCTGAAGTAGGTGTAGCTCAGCAATGCCAGTACGGCTGCGCCGATCAGCCGATGCCCATGAACTGCCCGCTTACGATTGACGCTGGGTATGTCAGCGCCCGCACCTACCGAGTAAGTGGTTGCGAGTCATCGATCACCAGGGAATATGGCGAGGCCGGAACGACGTTCTGCGATGCGACCCCTCCTTCCGGCACAGTTCTCATCGACTTTGAGGCAAAAGAAATCTCAAATAACAACGGGAGTTGGAATGTCACCCGTCTCACGAAGGGCGCCAACATCGATCTCGTCAAGAAAATTACAGAGGAATACGACTCCAAAATCAAAGCGGCACAAGATTCCGGAGACTCCAAGGGAGCAGCAGAACTGGAGCGGATGAAGAAGTCGCACCTCGAGATTGTAGCGAAGTACTCAACTAACATTGACGTTGTACATCTCGAGACTTACGCAAGCGGGCATGGTTGGGATCTGGACCGTAAGCGTGGCTGGATGCATGTTGCAGTGAAGTTAGATGTCGCCTGTGTTATGCCCGTTAATCTGGGAGAGCAAATTACACGCGCGGTCAAAGATAGAGCGACTGCCGTCTTGGTGAACAACTACGACCAAGCTCGGCATTGGATCACAACGGCCGTAGTTGCTGACTCTCAAATACCGTGCACGGACGCAAATGATGCTGTTTCGTCAATAATCGATCCGAATGAAAGGGGGCGCCGCTTTGAGGTAAAAGATGGGGCTAAGGCCTACAAGCTTTGTGTTCTCCTTAGTGACCGACAGCTTAAGCGTCCGGATGAGCCTACATTGCCAGATTTTAGCAAAGCGTGCGAATTTAAAGCCGGCGATCTCTTTGAAATTAGTGCGAAAACAACCTACCCCTGCTTTGTGAATTGAGGTTTCATTGTGGCTACAGTTTATGAAGTTGAATGCGCATCTGCTGGAGTTAAAGCGAAAATTCGCATCGATGACGTGATTTTTCCACCTACTTCCGATTCGTGGAGTGGCGTCGGCGGCGCACGCGTTTGGGGAAACCCAAACTCAGGTAACGTGCAATGGTACGATGATTTTCTTTTCTTGAATGCTGGCGGAGCAACCGCTGGCCATCAACTCTTTGGCTTTGGCAAAGCCACAAAAGCTGGCGATCAAGGAGATGGTTTGAAGTATGCTACGGGCGGGAGCTTCCCCGATGGCGACTTCAGATGGCATTGCCTCTCGGTCTCGTGATTTCCTACGTCGGTGGCCGCATACAAAAAAACGCCCTCCCCGGCTAAGGAGAGGGCGCTTGGGAGATCATGCCACCTGCGGCAAGTATGGATGGTTGACGTAGCTCGCCAGGATCTTCGCCCGGAGTGTCGGATAATCGACATCCTGAACGTTGATGTTTCCGTCGATCGCCATCGAGGCCATGTAGCCGGCCGCCGTGCCCTTCAGGGCGCCGGTCAACTCCAGGCGCGCCATGTACCAGCAAAGGATGGTGCACGAAGACGCCCACGGCACGATGACATTGGTCTTCACCGCGGCATCTGGCACAATTTCCTCAAGAGGAATGGGCGCCATTTTATCGACGCCCGCCACGAGCGAGCCCGGGACGCTGCCCTGCGTGTAAAGCAGTCCGCCAGACGCGACCTTCCATGGCGGGTGCTTGTCGCAGTCGTAGGAGGTGACAGCCACCGTCTTGTCAGACCGGAGGGCCGAACCATCCGTCTTGCAGTAGTCCTGCGCCGTGGAAACATACCCGGTGTTCTTGAGCCGCCAGATCGGGTCACGCTGATACGGGCGGTTAGGCCAGAAGAGCAAGCCGCCAGGGCCCGGGTCGAGGAAGTTGTGCGCATCGAGGCCGAACGCCTGGAACTGCGTTACCAACGTGGATGGGATACGGCTGTCGCCTGAATTCGCATGCCACCAGAACCAGCCGAGCTGATAATCCCGAAGGTCGTCGATGACCGCCTGACGCCCAGCCTGGTTTGCGGCGGTCGCGTACCGGTAACCGCTGCCGGGTAGGTCGGTGGAGAGACCGCCCGACCCGTTGTTGACATCCATCTTGTCGGTCGTGCCACCGACTGCGAACTGCAGAATGGTCTGTGTGTTCGCCGGGTTGCCGATCGTGACACTCGGGTTGAGGACATATGCGCGCGCCGCCGTCTCGTAGCGGAGGGAATTGTAATTGCGGTGAGGGTCGATCGTGGTGACTGGCACTTTGCGTGCCGGATCGTTCGTCATCGCCAGACGGTAGTTCATGCTCTGGATTGACGGATCGGGGCCATTCAAAGTGAGACCAGGAAGTGGCATTTCGCCTTGAATATCCGGGAGCAGGCCGGATGCAGGATTGCCAGCCACTACGTAGGGATCGATATCCGAGTTGTAAGGCTTGCTGAGCGCACTCGATCCCTTGTAGCCGTTGTTCGCTTCTGACCCTGCGCCGGCCGCTTCGCCGCCAGTGATCGTCGGAATTCCGGGAGACATGTGGATATATTCGCCATCGTAGTCGCCCGCGATGAACTGCTTGGCCGTGAATGTCCTGCCGTCGTTGGTGATGACCGCGGTGTCCCTGGTCCCGACCGCCGTGATGGACGCAATGCCGGTCGAGAAATAAACCGGGATATCCAGCCCCAGAAGAAGCGTTCCGTTCGTCCGCGTCGGGTCGAGGCATCGCCGCACGCCGGAAACGAATTGCCAGCATTCAACTGAGTTGCCCGTTTGCGTGTTCGTGTCGACCCGATTGATGATCGTGCTGTTCACCCACGAGGTAAGGTCGCGGTAGAACCCTTTGCAGGCAGTGAACGCATAGCTGTCGATATAGGCCAGCCCGTTCGTCGGCATGCCGCCGATATCCCAATCGGTTTTCGCGAGCGCATCGAGGAGGATGCCGACCGTCTTGCCCTCCTCCTTAAGCCCCCTCGCAGTCGCGATCGACGCGGGACCGGCGCCGTAAACGAGGGCATCAAAGTCTACCGTCGTCGGCGCTTTCCCGGCCTCGTAGTAATCGACCATGCCGAAGCGGATCTTCAGATAGTAATCCAGAAGCGCCGCGCTGATCTCCATGCACTGCGCATCGTTCAGTCTGACGTCGAAGATGGCGAACAGGCCGCAATCGTGCGCCGATACCGCCCCGCCGTTGATGCCACCAAGGTGAATGGTCGGATTGGTGGCTGGCGCGACGTAAGTTACGCTCGGCACCTCCCGGGTAATCCCGAGCGTGTCGAGGCTGTTCGGCCGGATGCTGTACATGCCTTGGCCGGGCGTTATGTTCGTCGCCACCGACGCGTAGTTCGTGGCCTGCAGACGCGCGTTGAACTTATTGGATGCGTCCCTCGTATTCGCCCCGATGCCATCGCCACCGGCCGTCTGCGCTCCAAAGTCGCCACCCGCCGCGCCGGTCGCGGTGCGGGAATAATAGAAGATTGTAAACTGGCCCTGCGCGAAGGACTGAAGGCCGATCCCGGTGTTGTATTTCGTGGTCGAGCTCCACCCGCTCCACCGGTCGTTTGCCGTATAGGTTGGCGTGCCAGCGCCAGTTAGCGTCAGATCGTTCGTGCCTGGGTGGAATTTGTTGACGCGGCTGTTGATCTCGGTCGGGGTATCGGGAGAGTAGAGAGCCTTGGCGTTCGTCATGCTCACGCCGGCACCCTTGATGCGCGTGATCAGACGATCGAACGTTAGCTTCTGTCGCCGCGACATCGGGATGCCGGCCGCGGTCTTTGATGCGTTGAGGGTGTCGGTTTCAGCCTGAAATACGATGTCGGGCAGCGAGACGCTGGCGCCTCCAGGGAGGCGCCCAGCAACGCTATACCTACCGAACGGCGAGAACGGTGAACTTAGAAACGTACCGCCCTCAAGCACTGAAAACACCGCACGTTTCGCCAGCCACACGAGTAAAGCGGTATGTCCCGGGAGCGGTAATCGCAATCGCAGGACGGAAAGGCGTGAGTTCGCCAATGTCGGTGTAGCCGCCGGCGTCGTCTTTGAGAGTGATGCGCACCCGAGCTTGAGAGGTCGTAGTGCCCTTGATGCCGACCAGCACGGTAGAGCCAGAGGCAACGACAAGGTCAGAGGAATTGGCCGCGGTGGAGCCCACCGCGAGAAGTTCTGCAGCCATGATAGTTTCCTGAAATTTTGGTGTGTCCGCGAAAGCGGAGAGGTCAGCGCGTGGTGCGGCTTGTCAGCCTCGTGTGGTGGTGCGCTTGACTTGGTTTTCGACGATGCGATCAACGCGCAACGTCATATTGTCGACAGCGGCTTTCACGCCGCTGATAGCTTCCATGATCTGTTCGGTGGTCTCGCGCAGTCCGGCCTTAGAAACATACGCTTCCGCGACATGGAGCCGATGTTGAGCCAATTCGTTTGCGACCTTTTCGGTTTCCAGGCGCTGAGCGGTGAGCTTGCCGTCGATTTTCCACCAGATGCCCCATCCGGCGCCGGCGACCGTGAGAAAGAACAGCACGGCTTTCATGATCTCTTCCGGCGTCATTGCTTGCCGCCCTCGAGAGCCGTGTCGCGGTCTGCGTAGAAGTCCCGCAGTGCGAGGTGGCGCCGGATGCAAGTCAGCAGCCGCTCGCGATCGGTAATCCAGAGCTTCTCAAGCTGCGCCTGCGTCAGCGGCTTGTCGCCGAGGTCGACCGGGCCAAGGCACTTGGCGGTCAGCGCGCTATCCGGCCGCGACAGCTTCGGCGGTGGTGGCGGAACAACAAGTCTATCGGATCTTGTTAATGCGCTGCACGCTGGGAGCGCCAAGCACAACGCGGCCAGCATCAGGATCTTGGCTAGCTTCACGCTGCAATTCCTCAATTCTAGAATGGAGATTATCGGCCTCGGCCTGCATGTCGGCGATGCGGGCTGCCTCGCGCGCCTTGGCGGCGTTGTTCGCGGCGGCCTGCCGCTCGATCTCGGCGTCGCGCGCCGTTACAGCGGCCGCTTTCAGCTCGGAGATTTCGGCTTTGTACTTCGTTGCCGCGGCGTCGTAGCCGTTGTTGTAGATGGTCGAGACGCCCCACCATATAGCCACGGCGAGCAGCAGGGCCGCAATCCCGTAGCCAACCCATTTATTCGTCAGGAGCGCCATCATGAGCTAAGCCCCGACACGCAGATCTCAGCTTCGCCGGCGCGCTGGGCGTCGCCCATCTCTCGGCGCTTGACCAGCCCCTGCACGATGTGGCCGCCGGCCTTGTTCCACGCCGTCTGCGCTTCGCAGGCCTCGCGATAGCGACCCTGCACGGCAAGCCGCGCCGCGGTCGAATTGACCATGCCCGATACGCCAAAGTTATAGGCGCCGGAAATCATGGCCGCCTGGACACCAACCGGGAACCGCGTGAAGCCCTTGATCTGTTTGGCCAGCGGCTCGTAGTAGTCACGCTTGACGCGAACCTCGAGGATAGCGTCACATTCGGCCGGCGTTTTCGTGAGCCCGGGCGGAACGGGCTTGCCGTCGATCTGGGTCTCGCCATGGCAGATGTCGTAGATCTTAGCGAAGGGATCCCAGTGCGACTTGAGCACGAGACCTTCCCACGGCTTGATGAGCGTGTCGGTCGCGAGGATGACCGCGGCCGGTCGCTCCGGCTCTTTGAAATACGAGCCGCCACCGGCGAGCACCGCCGCAAGAACAGCAGCGGCAATGGCCGACTTGCCGCGCTTGGTGGCGACAATCTTATTTATCGGCAACTGGTGCCTCCTTCTTTTGGATAAGCAGCCGCGCGACATATGCGCCGCCAAGCAGCGCCAGCGTCAGCCACCACGGCAGGTAGTCGCCGATGACCGGCACGACATTGAGGATGATGTCGGCAACCGCGGCGAGCTCGATGAGGCGGAGCGACCAGGCTCTTTTATAGACTGCGGCCGCATCAGGGATGAGCACGCGCGCGAAAGCGTCACGCGCGCCTGTGAAAAGCGTGAGAAGCATGGTGGGCTCCGGTGGTTTTTGGGTGGATTAGGTGTGCTTCAGGCCGACCTGGAACGCGTAATGATGATTGCGTCCGTCGTAGGCCTTGTTGACCCAGCCGAACCAGAGTTTCAGGTAAAGGCCGCCGGCGATCGGCTGGTCACGCTTAAAGCAGAAGAATTGAACGCCGCCGGCCGTCTTCATGACATACAGCTGCTGGTTCGGATCTAAGCTGATCACGCCCTTGATGACCGCCGATCCGGCCGCTGGCATACCGAGCAGTTCCGATTGCCAGCCGTGAGCGGGGTTGCGGGAGATCCAGCACGTGCGCTGCCACCATAGGCGCCAGCCGGTGAGGTTTGACTCATATCCGCGAACTCCCTGCCCTACCCCGCCGTCGAGATCGGCATCGAGCGTCGAGAACCATTGCCAGCGGCCGGGCAGAACTGGGCCGTGCTTCATTGACCATGCTGCCAGAAATGGCGAAAGCAGATAGGCCAGCCCGACGAAGAGAAGGTTGACGGGGAGGTAGGCGATGTAGCGGAGAATGCACTTGCTCATACCCTCACCCAACGTTAAACCCCGCGCTCAAACTCGAATGAAGTTTATCGGAAGGCATACTTCCTCGCTTTTTGGAGGCTAGAATTGCTAAAGGACGAAACACGTAAGGCGGTTCTGCTCGCCGTCGGCATCGGGGGCGCTTTTTTGATAGCCATTCGGTACGGCATACACGCCGGCTATATTATCCCCTGATGGTCAGAGAGAAGCCGCCGCGGCGAAGAACTCGTCGATCTGCTGGGCAGAAAAGCCCATGGCGGCAAAGCCGGCGGCCATCATCGGACTGTCCTTCACGAACGTGCCGCTATACTCAAACGCGTCCTGGATCTCGCCATCCTGCTGCGCCACCCACGCCTTGACCGCATCGAGATGGCCGGCGCGGCGAAGCATCACCCGAAATTGTCGCGCCGAGACGGAGGTGACGGGCAACGGCTTGTTGAGATAGATGATGACAGCCTGATCGTCATCAGCCAGCAGCTCAACTGCAAAATCTTCCTGCGGTTGCTCGAACAGGCCACAGATATCGCCATCGGCGTTTCGCATCACGTAAGGCATTATGGAATCCTCTTGCATGGAAAGTGGAACCCATCAGTCCACACCCACAGATTGCCCGCGGCACCGGCGACCTGCCGGACCTGCTTATTGGTGTTCGTCCAGATATCGCTGGATCCGATGGCATAGTTGCTTGCGACTTGGATCGCGCCTGCAACGCCGCCGTCATTGCCGATGCCGGCGATAAGTGTCCCTTGGGCCGGATCATGTATCAGCGCGGCATTAGTTGTTGCGCTTGACGAGAACTGGATCCGAAGCTTGGCTTTAACCTTCACGCCGTTAGGCACGGTAATGGCGAGGAGAGCCGAAGTCGTAGAAATCGCGGCGCTGACTGCGTCCTTGACCGGCGAGGTGTATGTGTACTCGTCTCGAGAATTCATGATGAATTCACGGATATTCGAGCTGCCATCCGTCAGCGCAACACCGATCGGCGCCATTACGTCATAGCCGCTCAGCAGCGAGAGATTGACGCCGCCGACCGTTGGCGACGTCGAGAGCACCACCTCGCCCGTCCCGTCCGACTGTTTGCGAAGCGCATAAAGGAAATAGGTGGCGCCCGCCGCCTTCGTGCCTGTGTCCAGGCCACCGCCATTGCCGGCCACCCAAGTGCCATTGATGTTCTTGGTGAGGGTGCTGGCCGTGGATGCGAACTTGCTCAGCGCCTTCACCGTGAAGGCGGTAATATCCAGATGCGTCAGCGGATTTGATCCGTTGGGGCTGGCGATGCCGCCCTGAACGAAATCCGGTCCTAGCAGCGGAGCAAGCCAAGTGCTGAGAGCGGTCAGCGTGAGGCTCTTTGTGTCGCCAGCTACACTATCCCAAATCCCCATCTTGTCGGCGCCGGTCGGCGCAGTCTTTGCCGTCGCGGCATTGATCGCCGTGCCCAGGCCGCTGAAAGTCACGGCATTGGTTGCCGTGTCGAGCACCAACAGCAAGACGTCGTCGGATCCGTCATAAAGATAGAGCTTCAACTGTCCGGCCGTGGCCGTCGATATCCAGATAGTCCCAGCCACAGCATAGGACGGCCGCGAGGCGCCGGAATGAGCGCTCACGGCGGCCTTGAAATTATCGTCGATCCGCGACGCCATAGCTGATGGCGTCGCGGGTCCAGTTGTCGGAACACTAAAGGTGGTTGCTTGCGTCATTGAACGTATCCATAGCCCTTTGCTACGTAGTCGAAGGTGCGCGCGACCGGCGAGCCCGATGCGTTGCGGAATATTATTGTGAAGCCAGAGGCGGTTTTTCCGGTGATCTGGTAATAGTCGCCGGTCTGCATGTTTTGCGCCGTGATCGCGACGCCGCTCAGGACGTGGTAAGAAGGCGAGAAGTTGATCGTTCGCCCTGACGTCGTGACCAACAGGTCGTTCTCGGCAATGACGCGGTCCGGCATGTCGACTGTCACGCTTAAAGCTTCGACCACCGGCGTCACATCGAACTGGAGCGACAGAAGACGCGCTCTGAAACGGTATGCCCGGGCCGACACATCGGCAGTCGTAAGCTCGGCCCAGTCAGTCCACGTTGGCGACCCGGCCGGGTTGTCGTTGGTCAAGGAAACCTCGACGCGCACATTCCACAAGGAGTCGGACGCTAGGCCGAAGTACTCCGGAACGCCGAACCAGTCGGAACGTGTAAACAGGTCAAGGCTTGCAACTTCACCAAAGGCGCTGAGGCTGGCCGAGACACGCGACGTGTAGACGGCGCCGAGATCGACGATGTCGGCAAACTCGTATGTCCCTTCCGCCTGGAAGCCTCCGATCGACAGAAAGAAGTCGTCAACCGAGAACCAATCGACGAGCTCGAAGATATCCGACGCCGTATCAAGCCGCAGTGCACCCCCAGCTGCCACAACATTGGTCTTGCTTCCCGTGAACCCTGGATCTTCTTGCAATGCCTCGACAGCGTTGAAGGCGGTCAGTGGATTGACCGTGCTAACCACCAGCGCCGCATTGTCCGACATCAGGCCGGCATAGTTCACCGCCTTGATCAGGTAGGTGCCGACCATCGCCGGAACCTGCGCCTGCGAGCCAACCACGTTGGTCCGCAGCTGTGAGGCCGTCTGCCACGTCGCCCCTGTGACCGCCGGCGAAAACCGGATCTCGCAGTGAGAGAGGGCCTGATCGACCTGCAGCGTCCATTGCAGCATCGCCACATCGCCGCTGATGGCGACCCGGAAATCTTCGACATCCGCCGGATTCGAAGCAAAGATGGCGCAGACGAAGGACGCAGTCAGAAAGCCGGATAGCTCGCCGTTCGCGAAGACAGCACGGATGCGAACGTCGTAGACGCCCGTCGCGAGATCCACGAGACGGATGGCCGGCGCGCTGACGCTCGACGTGGTGATCCATTGGCTGTCGCCGTTCGCCCGATACTGCACGATATACGAGGCAGCAGCACCAGCATCCGGCGCCTGCCAGGCCAAGTCGATGGCCGATGTAGCCGGTGACGTGGTCCAGACAGTCTCGAGATAGGAAAAGCCTGTCGGGGCCGATGCGCGATAATCCGGAACCGGCGCAATGCCTGTCTCGAACTCCGGGATCGTGCCGGTGTCGGCAGTGAGGATCGCCGGAGCGTCGTCAACGAGCTCAATGCGAGCAGACAGATCCTGCCGCGCCGAGATGCTCTTGACGCGAAGCACGACGCTTTCGAAGCCGTTCTCGCCAAACAGAGCAAGATCGCCAGTTGCCGGCAGCTCACCCGCGTCTGAAAAAAAGAAGCTCCTGAACTCGCCATCGACGCCTGTGACCTGGCGCACCAACGTCGAGCCGTCATTCAGGCGGAACCGCATGGAATAGGTCTTGCCGGCCTCCATGCGCAACGTGTCATCAAGGACGACACCATCAGGCGACGAAGTCACCGACCGCACCCTCGCCGACCCAGCGCCCCACAAGACGACGTCATGGTTGACGCGGACACGATCGCCTCGCGTGCAAACGAGGTTTTCAAAGTCGGTATCGAGCGAATAGGTCTCTCGCTGCAGCCGAAGCTGGGCGAGATGGTAACGACCGTGTTTCCAGATCAAGTCCTTGTCCGTGACGCCGGAAAAGTCGAGACCCTCGAATTTGGTGGCGTTGGCTTCCGTGTATCCGTCGTCATAGACGACGCGCTCGTCGTTCAGGTAGCCGTTGTCACGGTTGATGAAGCTGACGCGGAAGCCATGCGGCATGTCGCCATAGGCGCGCGTGGACGAGAAGTTTGCCGAATTCCGCGGCGAGAAGTGCTGGACGATCGGCGAATCCGCGATATCCCAGACGACACCCCACCGCCCATCGCGAAACGATACAGCGGCGCGGCCGGCGGCAGCAATCTCGGTGAGCCGGTCATAAACCGACTTCTGATCGTTCGCCACAAGGTCGAAAGTGAACCCTTTGGCCGCGCAGTAGTCATGCCATTCCTGAAGGCTATCGAGGTCGATCGATGCACCATCAACAGGTCGCGCATTCCCGTTACCCTGCAGCACCTGCCTGAAGTGATCGGCTGGATTGCGGGTGACTTGGCCAGAAGACCATGTCGTGCCGTTCCATGCCCTGATCTTCGGGCTGGCGATGCAATTGAGCGTGTTGACCGTGCCGTTGAGCTGGCCGGTTGCCCTGATCCGCATTGCGATTAGCGTCAGCGGCTTCGTGAAGCTGATGACCGGCTCGTTGCGTCGGCCGCGTACGGCCGTCCAATAGACGGTCTCGGCTACGTTGTCTTTGCCGCTGTAATCGGGCGAGGACTTGCTGAGCCGAACATCATATTTGCCACGAGCGACAGCCTTGCTCAGCGTCCGCCGGATTGCCTGCGGCGAATTTGCCGTCAGATCAAAGGTGCCAAGCGCGATCCAAGTGCTGGCGCTGGAGAGCTTGTACTGAACGTCAACGGTGACCGTGTAGTTGACGCGCGAACCATCTTTTGCCTTGAGCCGGTAGATGCCATTTGGCGCGCCGACGTCGACCGAGATCTCGTCGACATTATCTGCAGTGGTTCGCTGCACCCATCCAGTCGGCCCATCCAGCTCAACGGAGACATCCTCCTGATAGACTGGCTTGGTGTAGAGGGTAACAGGCGTGACTGTGTGGTCTTCGATGATCTCGTAGCGGACATCCTCGAACTTGGAGATATCCGTTTCGCCGATCTTCAGGTCGGAAATGGCGATCGGCCCATAGCCGACGACGAAGAGCATGCGCAGATACTGGTCGTCGCCAACCAGCTCAGTATAGGCGCCAGCTGCGTACGGCGGGGAGATCCGGTGCGTGCCGAAGATCTCGGGGATTGCGCCGTATTGCGCGGCTTGGTTCTGTGCGCCGCCGATCGAGTAAAGCGTTGTGGTGTTGGGCAGCGACGAAGGCTTCGCTACCGGGAACAGTGCGTTGATCGCAAGTGTGCCAGCAAGCGAAATACCGGCACCGATCAGGCCGGTGGCAATCGCTCCTGCGGTGGTGCCTGCCAAGCCCGGCAGCAAAGCTCCCGCCAACCATGGTGCAAATACAGCTGCCGCGAGTGCCACAACAAGGCCAGCAATCGCACGCAGCGCACCCTTGCCCGGCACCTTAACGATAGTGACGGAGACCCCCGGCTTCACGCGCACGCGCGCCCAGTTCTTTGGCTCGATGGCGTGGCCGCCGATGGTGACATACAGGCGAACAGGTTCCAGCCCGCAGGAGGAGATGATTTCGTCAATCGTCAGGCAGGCCGGAACTTCGAAATGCTCGCGCTGCTCACGAAGAGGAGAACGACGCAGATAGACGTCCACCATCTCGTTCGGCCCGATGATCTGGGGCGTCACGTTTCGGGCTATCAACATGGATTGTCCTGTAGAACCCGGTGATCCGGTCGCGCCATCGCACGTCGGCCATCCGTTCAATTTGAGAGGGGTGCGGCCCTTCCGAGTGCAGCATGCGCCCGGCGCCGACGAATACCCCGACGTGGCTGTCGTGCCGGCCGGCACGCATCAGGACGCAATCGCCCATGGCAGGAGTTTCGACTTTAACCCAATCGCGCTCGCGTTCCGCTTTCATCAGCGGCCCGATATCGCGGCGGTCAAACCGCCTTGCCTCCATCTCGGCGACATAAGTGGGCACCAGAATGCCAAGAACGTCGCGGTAGTAGAGGTAGAGGACACCCCAGCAGTCCGCCCCATCGTAGCCTCGCCCGTGCGGGACGTAAGGGATCCCGATAAAGCGTTCCATCAGAACAGTCCTGGGAATGCACCTGGCGTGAACTGGCCAGCCGGATGTGGCTCATTGATCAAAGCATCGGCCACGAGCGTGGCCGTAATTGTGTGATCGCCAATCGTGACATCCGACATCTGCAGCGCCGGCATGGTGATTTCGACGGTATCGAGATCAGACGCCAAGACGATCTCCATCATGACGCTGGCTGGCGTGGCGAAGCTGCGCAGGACTGCCACGAGCGATCGGTCGATGTTGTCCATCGTCAGCTGCACGCGGGGCGGAGTGTCGCCGCGATCATCCGGAAGCGTGAATTCAAAGGGCAGGTATAGGTACTGCTGGCCGCGGCTATCCGTCCCGTAGACCAGAGGCTCCTCCGAGAGGCGCGTCGTGGCGTCGCTGGACAAATAGATCGGATCTTCAAGATCCTCGTGCGTCACCGTCAGCAGACAGATCGGCACCTCTCCGGTCTCTTGCGCGAAAGCTGCGCCAAGAAAGTTTGGGGATACTTCCCGGCTCATGGCAGCACCTCGAGCGCAAATGAAACTTGCCATGAGTTGCCATCGAGCGATGCCTTCGGTGGCTCCTTGATGCGCACAAGCAAATCTGCGCTGCCGAGCCTGTCAGGGAACCAGAACGCCTGCGCGCCGTCGCTGATGACATCGGAAATAAAGCTCAGAAACGAACGATATTGACCATAGGTCATGATCATCGTTCCGTTCTGGTCCCAAACGTTGGACGTGGTTCGTCGACGGGCCTTTGCAGGCCCGATCGATGTTTCGGAATATATGACGTTGTTGGGCCGAGTTTCCTGATAAGAGGAAAGCGTAAATCCCTTCGGCAGGTCATGTGGCCAGAAAGCCGTCATCGTCTCGCCAATCCACTTTGAAGGCCAAATTGCGCCTGCACCGCCCCGCGGGACCGTGAACCTGGCGTTGACATCTTGTCGGCAACCATGTCGTCGATGACCATTTCAATGGTCTGACCAGAGGTCGTGTTTCGCTTCGTCTGCGAAACCTTAGAGCCGTTGTTGTTGATGATCTTAACCTCGACGTTCGCGCCGGATGCGGTCCCACGTCCCGCTGATGATGGGTTCAGCCTCGGAGCGACAACGCCGCCCACTGCGAAGTGGCCGATCGTACCGCTGTTGATGGCATCCAAGAGCCGCCGATGCCTTCTCGTGGATGCTGCGTTGATGACGTACTCACCGTTGGAGAGCATCGCCGGTACGCTGTCGCTCGTCGGTCCGCCAGGGCCGGTTACATGGCCGCCATCGGCAAGCCCGAGGAATGCGCTGAACGTGGTGTTGGGCTTAAATGCCGGACTGAATAGCCACGACAAATCGAATCCGCCACTGCCGGAGAGCTGCCCCCAACCTCCGCCGCCGCCCATTGAACTAAGGCTGCTGCCTAAGTTGTTCAGTCCGCTGCCGAACTGGCCAAGGCCCTGCGTTGCATCGGTCGCCGATCCGGCCACCTTGCCTAGCGATGTAGCAGATTCAGTCGCACGGCGCGCCTGAACTTGCATGGCATTGACCCACTCCTTGCCGACGCCGTCTCTGAGATTGCCCGAAAGCATCTCGACTTGCTGTTGACCGCCAGAAAAACGTGTCGCGCCCGTTGCAAAGCCGACGTGACCGCCAGCCTGGTTGGCCCCTAGCCCGCGATTCTGCACCAGCACGTCGCCGCGCAGGATCTGGCTTGGGTCAACCTTCGTGCCCCAATCGAGGAAGCTGTTTGCTACCTGCGAACCGCTGCCCTTGATGCCGACCTGCTCGAGCGAGGAGTTGACGAATGCCGCGCACCACTTGGTTTGCGCCGCATTGAGATCAACACCGCCCTGCTTGAGGAAGGAGTTGATGGACGACGTGTTCGTGTTCTCGTTGGCGCCGAAAAGCGTGAAAGCCTTATCGACCGCCGAACCCGCGCTAGAAATGACAGCCTTGCTTGCCGCCGCGCTTGCGCTTGCTGTGGAGTTGCCGCCAATAGATCCCGTAATCGCGCCACTGATGCCGTTCGCCGCGCCACCGCCCCGCCCTGTTACACTCCCGATGATCCCATTAATGATCTGATCAAAGAGTTTGTCCCAGAGCTTTGATACTTGGTTCAGAATCGCACTCTGGATGGCGTCGGCAAAGGCCTTGCCGATATCACCGCCATTGTTAAGCAGGGCGTTCTTGAAATCGGTTGCGAACGAGTGGAGGTCGTCACGCAGTTCGCCAGTTTTGATAGACTGCCTGATCTGCCCAGCCTCTTGGCTGTTGAGATCTTCCGGCAGGCCGTATTGGCGTAGTGTCGTGGTGACCTTCTGGTCTTCTTTCGACAACGAGTCATATCGCATGTCGTTAAGCAGATCCTGCGAGAGCTTCGCCTTTGAGAGCGTCTCGGAATATTGCTTGTAAAGATCAACCTTCTTCTGAATTTCGGCGCGCTGCGCGTCAGAAAGTGACCTGCCCTTGTCTTCTGCCTGCTGGAAAAGATCCAGAGCAAAGCGCGCGGCATCGGCCTCGATACCATATTTGCCGAGGAGGTCTATTTCCTGCTGGACCTGACCGATGCGGTCATCAGCGGCCTTCTTCAGGTCGCGATAAGCGTTAGCGGCTTTCGTGGCGGCAGTTTCGGCAGTTTTTGCAGCCTTTTCTGCGCCAGGAAGACCCTCAAGCTCAATGTTTGGACGCTTTTCTGGCGTCGGCCCAATCTCCGGCGTCATAAAGCCGGGGTTCTTTATATTGTCGTCACCCGGCTGGGCATTTGTTTCAGTCTTGCCGGTCTGGGGGTTGAAACTCCGCCAGGTGGAAATTGGCAGGTTTCTGGATGCGGCATCGTTGACCTTCCCAACGCTTCCGGCGGCCGTTAGGGCGCTGGCTGAAAGCTTGTCAAAGACGTTTTTGAATTCCGAGATTGCAGGAACGCCGGTACTTTTCAGCGCCGCTGCAAGAGCTGTCTGAACTCTCTCTACGTCTGCCGTTTCCACCTTCCCATCGCGGGCGGCATCGGCGAACTTCTTGAATGCTGTCTCAACGCCCTTGATGATCTCCGGATCTTCGCCAGCAAGGCGCAGATCGGCAACGAAAGCCGCGACAGAAATACGGGTATCCTCGACTTCCTTTCGGACGCTCTCGAGGGTTTTCGTATTAATGATGGCCGCACCCTCTTTGAGGTCTGCGGCATCCTTGGCGCGGGCTAGCTCATTGGCGTATTCGCGCAGGGCCGGGATTACGTCGCCCCATCGCGCCGCGAGATCCTGAATAAGTTGCGCCTGCTCCTTGAGCTTCTCGGCGCTTTGGTCGCCGCCCGTTGCGACAGATTGAAAGTATTGGATAGCAGCGGCGCCGCCGGCTATAAGCCCGATCGTCACCAGGGAAACCGGGCTAACCAAGCTAGTAAAAGCTGCGGCCAGCCCGCCGATTACCTGCTTGCCGTTCCCCATCGTCGCGAGGACCGACGAAAGCTGAGTACCCTGCTGCAGAGCGATCTGCAGCGGGTTCATGCCCATCGCCGAGGTTACGGCAATATCTTGGAACTGCGCTGCGATGTTCGCGGTCTGGAATCCGCCGCCATTACGTTGTGATGGCGTAGCCGCTAAAGCGGCATTGCGCCCCTTGATCGCGGCCGTCGATGCCAGAGCGGCCTGCCGTTCCCGGCTGATGGCTGTGGCCATTTCGTTGGCGGAAATGGCGCCAAGCGCATGCGCCTGTTTGATGTCAGCAACGGCGGTCTTGTACTGATTGATCGTCGCAAACAGCGGCGAATAGCGAGCGCGCAGGCGCTCAAGCTCCTTCCCCTGGTCAGCAAGCGCGCCGGTCCATTCCTTAGCGGCCGTCTTGCCGATACCAACCATACCGTTGATGCGGTTTTGCAGCGTCGACGAAACGGAGTTGTCGATCGACTTGCCGACGGCCGTGAATTGCTTCTGGACGCTGCCGGCCAGCGTGCCCAGATCCTGCTCAATGCGCTTGATGCTGCGGCGAAGCGTGGCCTGATCGGTGCTGATAGAGATAATCAGGTCATCGGTATTGTCAGCCATGCGGAGCGCATCCTAGAATAGAAAAGCCCGCGCTTGGCGGGCTAGGGAGAGTTGCGTGCAGCTGCTGTGCAAGGAGTGCGGACACTACAAACCAGAAAATCAGGTGCAGCTCGGAACTTGCGATGACTGCTTCAAATATGGAGCTCCCAGGCAAGCAAAGCCTGCGACGGAAACTGATGAACGCAGAACTGTCCCTGCGGTCATTCTGACGACGTCGATTGATGTTCCAAACCGCAAGGTAGAGAGCGTGGTATCGATCGTCGCAGCAGAGGCGGCGCTCGGAATGAACATCTTCAGAGATATAGCCAACAATTGGCGTGACTTCGTCGGCGGCAGGGCTAACTCTGCGCAGAAATCATTGCGCGAGGCCCGCCTAGCTTGCCTCGACGAACTCAAGCGGGAAGCGGCCGCGGTCGGCGCCGATGCCGTGATCGCAGTCGATTTGGACTATAATGAGCTCTCGACGTCCGGCAGTGGCGGCATCCTATTCGTGGCGGCAAGCGGCACCGCCGTTAAGCTGGCGCCGATCTAACCGTACTGCGCGACCAATGCCGCCATCTCACTTTCGGTTGGCGCAGCGGTCGATTGCTCCGCGCCTTGCGCTTCGTTGTGGCCATTGATGGCCTCAAAGAATTCCGTCAGCGTCGCAGCCCAGAAATCTACTGGCCGCCATCCCAGCCCCCCGAGGCCAATCCGCAGCCATTGGCGGAAAGGCATCTCTTCATCTGGCTTGTGGTCTATGCCGCCTCGTCGACGGCTTCCACGTTTCCCTCATCACCGTCAAAGTGATGCGCCAGGATAGTAGAAAATGCGGCCGCGCAATCGGGGAAGTGCTTCAGCTTGATTTTCGTGATCGCCTCAAGCGCATTGCCCTTGACCGTCAGAAGCTCAATGCCAGCAAGTGTGGCCGCGGCCTCAACGCCGGACAGCCGCATAAACAGATCGTTCAACGACTTGCACTGCAGCCGTGTCGACACTGCCGATAGGCGACCCATCTCGGCGGCAAGCACAAGCTCGACGCCATCGATGACGAGGCGCGCTTCCCCGCGCGCCTCGTTAACTGCATGCTTGTAGGCGGTTTCAACTACTGTGGCAGCCATGGGTTTCTCCTCTTTAACCACGCTTAGGGTTCGGCCGTGAACGACAGAACGTCAGCGGCGACAAATGTTGCGCTGAATTCCAGGTTCGGCTCGACGTCGCCGCTGAACGAGAAGTCGGTGACCATCCACGAGCCGGTATAAGTGCCGTCGCCAGGCACGATGACCTTTGCATTGAAGGCCTCGGCTGCGCGCACATGGTTCATGAAGATGTCCGATGCTGCGCTGGACACGAAGTTGCCAGAACCGCTGAAGGTGCGGTTCGAGATGCCAGGCCGGCTGGTCTTCTGGACAGGGCCGCCGGGATTGGTGCAGCTCGGGATCGTCGTGTCGATCTCGGATGCGGACATGTTGAAGCTGCGGGTCTTGAGGCCGCAAAGGTTCGTGAAAGTTTCCGTGGGGCTTCCGCCGTCGCCGATCTGAATCAGCAGGAGGCGGCCAAGCTGTTGACCGTCGGCCATGTGCAAGTCTCCGATTTGATGTGGTGGTGAGTGGCCGGCGCGAAAGCTACGGCTTTTCGGTGTAGGCCACGAATTCGATAACCGCGTGGCTGGTCAGCCCGTCAGCATCGCGAAAAGTCCGCGTCTGCCGGTGCATGATTGAGATCAATCGATTGGTCGGCAGAGCGATCGGTGCCAGGTGCAGGCTTTCGACAACAGCGTCGGCAACCTGCTTTACCTCAGGAAATCCGGGCTTCGTCGACCATGCATGAAGCGTCAGATAAACTTGCCCGCCGCTAACGCACGTCGCGTCGTCGCGAATGGTCTGCGCCTCGCCAATGGTGACGTATGGATAGGTCACCGGAGAAGGCGGCTGGTCGTACACCCTGCCCTGCACGAGCAAGGTCAAAGGCGCATCCGCCTTCAAGCGCCCGACAAGGGCACCCTGTAATTCAAGTTCTGCACTGGCCATCGGCTATCCCTTCCCCATGGCCTCGCGCACCGCCTTGTTGACGGCCGCGCGGATCTTGGCGGAAGCCTTCTTCTTGTAAGCTCGCCAAGTTGGGAAGATGTGAGGTTGCGCTGCCGTGCCGGGGTGCATCCCCTTGCCGTTTGCAGCCGCATTTTTCTTACCTAGGACCGTGCCGCCGCCTTTTACAGTGCTGTGCGGCGCGGTCCCGAACTCCAGAAAACGCCAAATGTATTCAGCGAATACGCCGGCGGCTGAGGGATCTTTGGTCTGCGCGATACCGACCGGCTGCTTATTGGGATTGTTGGCGAGGCGCTCGCCGCTGAAGCTCTCGCGATATTCGAGCGTCGCGCCAGCAGGAGCGCGTTCACGCATCAGTTCCGCGGCCTCTTCGGCAGCCTGCAGCTTCGCCTCAGCAGCGTACTTCTCGACGTTCGGCGCCAACTGATTCAGCCGCCGCATAAGCGCGTCGCGCCCTTTTAGCTCTGCCATAATAGCCATCAGGTCGCGACTCCCTGAGTGGCCATGATATCCAGCCAGGCGTTCTTGTTGTCTGGATCGACAGTCGCCGTGATGTTGAAAGATCGACTTTGCTGTCGAGCATCGACAGCGCGCCAAGCTGGCGTCACCGCGCGCGCGTCGGCGCAACTACGGATCCGGATGATGAATGGCTGAACACCGGTGAGCCTCGCCGCAAGCACTGGCTCGCCGCCCTTCAGTGGGATAAGCTCGGCCGCTGCGGTAAACTTCGTTTCCCAGTCACCAGACTGCTCATTTCCGAAGCCATCATCCACGATCGCGCGGCACTGGAAAAGTAACTTTTCGCGCAGTTTGCCCGCGTCGGTCATTCACTGGCCTTTCGGTAGACGTCGCCTTGCCGGCGGCTTTCGCTGCTTTTGCGCATGGTGTGGTCACATTAGCCACGGTGCCCGCCTTATAAGCCAACGTGACGGCGGGCGTAGCCCGCCAGTCATAGTCCGCCAGAAAGCGAACCCAGGGCATTAGAGCGCAACGCCAGGGAACTGGAAGCTCAGCTGCAGAACGCTGGTCGACTTTGCAAGGCCGATCAGCTGGACATATTCGCCGGAACCGACGTCAGCGAGCGGACAAATGCCACCGGGCGTGTCAGAGAGGTAATATGCCGTACCGGCAACGACCGTGCCGCCGATGGTGATGTCGCCCGACTTCTGAAATGCGACGGGCTGGCCGACCGATGCACCGTTAAGGGCAATCGCTTTGGCCTGCCGCGCTTCCGCTGTGGCCGAGTTGCTGTCTGCGAGCATCCAACGATTGGTAGCAGCGGCCAAATAGATCGCTTTCCCGGCCGCGATGGTTTCGCCGGCGATGCCCTGATCGCGCTCAGCGTTGCTGGCTGCCAGGACGTTGGCTGGCGTGATTACGATGTCTGCCATGGAGTTTCTCCTGCGGCCTACGCGCCGCGTCTATAATTGCAAAGCAGTGCGTCGAATGCAGACCATCCGGGCAGCGCGTCGTTCTCGCGCTTCTCGTAGGCTTCAGCGATCCAAAGCAGCATTGCGTGTTTGATGGATGGCGGCAGAGCGACGTAACCGACGACTGCAGTAAGCGTGATGCGCGACCCGTTGCGTGGCACCGGCCACTGCTTGCCGTATGCTGGCTCGATGGAAGCCTCGAGGCCGTCGAACCGTTGCTCGGTATCCCCCGCAACGACGGTCGCGTCTGTGCCGTCTGTGGCCACATACGCAATGGATGTAATCGACTGCACCGGCGCCACTGGAAGCCGATCGAAGTCGCAAAAGCCGTCGCACTTCACCTCGACGGTCTGCGTCGCAAGAGGCGTATTGCAATACCGCTCAACATAGTCGCGAGCGGCAGAGATCAGCGTCACGAAAAGCGCGTCATCGTCGTCGTGAAGCACGACGCATTGGCGTTTTGCTTCCTCGACGGAAACGGGATCAGTCGGCGCTTGCGTTACCTTCGGTGGATACCACATTCGCCTTGCCCTTCTTGGTCTTGACTGGCACTTCGACGGCTTCAGCCTTCTCGGCAAAGCCGGCCGCGATAAGGCGATCCGCCTCATCGTCATCGAATTCGTACTCGTCGCCAGGCGCCAAGTTGAATTCTGGGCCGGACAGACCGGCGGTCATTTTCAAAAGCATGTCGCCTCCGTAAAAAAGGCGGGCCGACCGAAGCCAGCCCGCGCGTCTATTAGGCCTGGATCAGATGCTTGATCGCCGCGGTATCAGCGAGCTCGCCATCGAAGCGGATAAGGCCGGCAATACCGAGATCCGGCCAGAACCTCTCGCGCAGAACGCCGATCACGGGCGAGCCGACCTTTCGGACGAAATACTTATTGAAGTCCCCAAACAGAACGGTCTTCTGTCCCGTGGCAATGTCGGCCATGGAGTCGTTCACGTTGAGTTTGTAGCCGAGCAGAGTGGCTGGGCGTCCCTGGGTGACGTCGCCGGCCGACCAAATGTAATCGCCGTCAGAGTTTTTGAGCTTCCTGACCGCCTTGACCGTAAGATCGTTCATCATGAAGGCTGTTTTCGGAGACTTCCGATATGCCCGGTTTACCGAGTGCTCGAGGTCGATGAGCTCATCACAAGTAAGTGCGGTAGCGGAAGCGGCGGTCTTCCCGAGCGTCGACGCGGTAACAACCCCATTCGGAGCAGACGAACCCGTGCCGAGCGTGAGCTGGGCGTTCGCGACACGGCCAAGGCGCTCACCCAGGAGGTCCGCGAGAAGCGCTTCCATGGAGAAGATCGAGTCGGCGTCGAGCTCGAACGACCACCGGATGAATTCGGTGTCGAAGACGTATGCGTCGAGAGACTTCTGCCCGAAGGTGACGTCCTCGGAGCCGTCATCGGTCAGCGCGGCGCCTTCGGTGTGGGCACCTGCCGATTTTGCGGTGTCGTTGACGGTCGGGACCTTCATCGGGTTGCCGGCCGAAGACTCGATGACACGAGCGACATCGCCATCGTACATGGGACCCCAGGCCAACATGCTTCGAACGATCTCGTTCGCAAGCTCGGTCGGCACGGTATAGCCGCCAGCAGTTGTCGAGCCCGCCGTCTGAGCACGCTGCTCAAACTTGGTAACGCCCTGCTTCAGAACCGCACGCTCTTCAGCGCTGAGGTCATCGAAGCCGCCGCATACGACCTTAGCGAAGACGTGACGGTAAGTGAGCTTGTCGCCCTCATCCTGGCCGCGCTGCTCACCATCGCCAGAGATTGGCCGGCGCTCCTGGCGACGCTGCTCGAAACGGGCTTCGATAGCGGCCGTGCGCTCTTCGCGCTCGATCTGCTTTTCGATCTTATCGAACTCAGCCATGATCGTGTCGTGGCGAGCATCGAGCTCTGCGGCGCGGGCTTCGTCGGTGTTTGCCTTGATGGCATCGAGAGCTTCGCGGGCGTCATGGACGAGCTTGCCGCGTTTCTCGTTAAGTTCCCTAAGGGACATACTTTTCTCCAATAAAAAAGCCCGCGTGAAGCGAGCTTGTCGTGTGGTGATATGGCAGGACGGTCGTCCGGCCCTCCGGCAATGCCGGGTGACTACGAGGCGTCCTGCCGGATGCCCCGGATTCTTTGTTCCATCGCCGCGCGCTTCTCAGAAATGCGCCTTGCAGCCGCCGCCGCATTGCGACTTGCGGATCCGCCCTCTGCCCTCGCCGCATCAAGCGAGCGAAGGCCGATCGTTGTGTCTTCGTATGCCGGCCAGGCCACAGCAGAGACCTCGAACAGCTCAACCGCCTGAATCGTGCGCACCGGCACATCGCCGGTCTCGTCCCAGGTTTCCTTGGTAACGCGGAACCCAAAACTCATTCCTGAGATATCTTGGCGCGATACCAGTTCCCAAAGATCGTTTCCGTCGGTGGTGTCCGGTACGTCGATTTCAACGCGCAGCCCAACGCCATCTTCGGCCAGCCGGAGCGTGCCGCTCTTTGTGCGGCCGATAACCCTGCCCGGGTCGTGATCGACGAGTGCGCGAATGTCGCCGCCGAGCGCGGAGGTAAATGCGCCCGGCGCAATCTTTTCTTGGAAGTAGCTGCCGATCATGGCCAGCCGCTCGAACTTGGCGGCATAGCCGATTAGGGTTCGCTTCCCATCATCGGCGCGGTGCTCGACGGCGCCGACGTAGCTGCGCTTTTCAATATTGGTCGTCATGCGGCGTCAGCCTTATCTGGTTCATTATCGTTCGCTGAGTCCTGCGCCCCCGCCTTGTTTTGCTGGCCATAGGTGGCCGTGCCAAGGGGCGCTGTCGCGCCCTGAAGGAACAGATCATCACCGTGAGGCATCGCCGGGCGGTCATCCAGTGCCCTAGCTTCATTGGGCGTCAGAAGCGCATTTTGGACCGCCTTAGCCAAGCCATCCATGCGGGTGGCGAAGTCGCCGCGCATGAGCCCGTCGAGCACATGCCTAACGTAACGTGAGCCACCGGCACGCCCGAAGAACTTCAAGTTAAGTTCATCTTCCAACGCTTTGGCCCATTGGCCGATTAGGTGCTGGACGAGCATCAAGTTCTGTTGCTCGGTGTTTGCCATCGTGCCGTGCGTCAGATCCTGCAGAAATACCGGCGGAAGCTGATACACACGTGCGATCTCTTCCGCTTGGAATCGGCGTGCCTCAACCATCTGGCCCTTTGCGGGATCGATACCGACCGGCGAGAGCTTGTAGCCCGCGGGGATCGGGAATATAGGCTCGTCAGCGCTCTTGGCTGCGTCGACCGACCTCTTGATGTCTGCCTGGGCGCGCTTCATCGCCTCAGCGCCTGCAGGCAACGGACCTTCCAGCGCGAGTGGCGGGACACCACCACCTGCAAAAAAGTTGCTGCCGTAATCGTTCATCGCGATTGCAAGCTGAATCGCCTTTGATGCCTGATTGATTGGGCCGTAGTGCTTCAGTCCGCAACTGCGCCGCATGAACGGTACGTCAATGACGTCGCCCGCGTCGTATGTCTTGCCCTCAAACTCGTATACGATTTTCAGGCCGACACGTTTGATGGTGGTCTTCACCGGATCCATTGGCCAAAGCGAGTCGATGCCTTGCGGCGTGCGCTCGATATAGGCGAGGCCGCGGCCGCCGGTGAATACCTGCTGCCAAAACCACTGCCAAAAACCGAACGAGCCGATCGAGTCGTTCGGCGCTGCGTTCACGACCGTTTCAAGCCTACCGCCCACGCGCTTAGCACCATCTTTGGTATCGCGATATGCATGGCGAGGCAGCGCAGCTAGCGTCCGCGATAGAAATGCGACAGCCGCCCAGACGGCTGGCACGCGGAGAGCGTTGTCGATCGTGACGTGTGGGAGGCTGGCGCTCTGGACACCGAAGAATGCCAAGAAGTTTTCAGCACTCACCGGCACCGTCGGATTTTCGATGGTTGCGCGCGATTCCGGCGCTTTCACCGCGCTCGGGCGGGAAAACCAGTCTTTGATAGCCATTACGCCGCCATAAGTTGGAAGTTCGGGTCGTCCCATGGGGAAGCTATGGGCGCGATTTCAGCGCCGCCGTCTGCAGCCGCGCCAGCGGCCATTGCAAGAGCGACCGCCGAGTCGATACGCACCGACGCACGGGTTTTCACAAACCACCGATTTCCGTGAGGATCCGGTGGATGGTTGAATGTCGCACCCATGAGAGCGGACATCAGGACTGGATTGCGACGGAGCCGGATGCGCCCATCAATGATGAGGTTTTCCAGTTCGGTTACAGAGCCGGGCATCCACAGCCCGAGCGGCGCTTTTTGGCCGGCGGCCTTAGCTGCCTCGATGCGCGCCTCAGATGGCTTGGCCCTCACCTTTCCGCCTTGCGGATGGGGTAAGGTCTCAGCCTCTACGCCGAACGCATCTAGCTCATCTTTGAACTTGGCGAACGCGTAGTTGTCATAGGCGATCGCCTTGATGTTGAAGGTGCTGTTGATCTCAGCCACTCGAGCGGCAATGATATCGAAGCGGATGCGCGGACCTGGTGGAGCGTTGAGAAACCCGTCACGGACCCAAAGGTCGTAGGGCTGCTTGTCTGCCGCGGTCCTGGCCGCCAAGGTATCGCCCGGCGTCCAGGCCTCAATCCAAGCATCATAGGTCGGCAGGACTGCTATGCTGCTGTCGGCTCGAACGACTTCGACCGTGCCAGTCGGCACGACACACGCCACAACAGCCATGTCCTTGGTGCCGGCAAGGTCGATGCCCAGGTAGACATCCTTGCCTGCGTGTTCCTCTGGATCAAACGGTACCATGACCGTCTCAACCGTTTCGCGGGACATCCACGCTTTGTCAGCATCGGTCCAGACGCAGAAATGCAAGCGAAGAACGTTATTCAGCTTGCCAGGCACTGCCCTAGCTTCGGCAACCACCCCAGCGAGATAATCGACTGTCAGGATCGTGCCGAGAAGCGGATTCGCCTTCACCCAGCATGACGAGTCCGTCATCGGATCATCGTCTTTGTCGAGACTGCAGATAAACGCGAAGACGCTGTCACTGCCCTCCCACGCCTCGCCGACAAAGGTAAAATCGTCGTCTGGCGTTTGGGTGCCGGCCACAACCTTGACCGCTCGTTCCCGCTCCTCCCAGCAGACCGAATTCCTGTCGCTGCCGGAGTTTGTGATCATCAAAAGCAGAGGGTTCTGCCGAAACTTGAATCCCCGCTGGAGCATTTCCATGATGCTGCGGTCAGGATGTTCATGAACTTCATCGCAGAGGGCCATGTGCGGGCGTGGCCCTGAGCCGGTCTTGCCTGCCTCCTTGGAGATCGGGCGGAAGAACGACTGCGACCGGTGATGGGCAATGTTGAATTCCTTGCCCAAGCCGCCACTGAATTTCAGCCGATCGTTCAAAGCTGGTGCCTGCCGGACCATCTTGCACGCGTCCTGAAACAGGATCTGCGCTTGGTCTTTCTTGGCGGCGGCGGCATAGATCTGTGCGCTAGGCTCAGAGTCTGCCATGAGGCCATAGAGGCCAATGCCGCCGGCGAACGGCGACTTGCCGTTGCCTTTACCTTCCTCGATGTAGACCGTGCGAAAGCGCCTGGTCCCGTCCGTCCTTTTCCAGCCGAAGATGGAGCCCAGTTTGAAAGCCTGCGACGGATGCAGCTTGAACGGCTTTCCGTCGAACTGGCCGTCGCTCAGGCGCAGGCGCTCTTCAAAGAAACGGAAAACTCGCGTGGCTGCCGCGTCATCCCAAGACAGCCCGCGCTCATGACCATTGGTCAGATCAGCTAGATGTCTGCGGCAAGCGTTTCGAACGTGAGGACCGGCAATGATCTCCCCATCAAGCACTGCACGCGCATAAGCAGACACGCGCTTTAGCGCCGGCCCCTCAATCGAGGAGGTCGTCCTTTTCCTCATCGGCATCAGTCACCGTCACTTTTGAGGCGTCAGAAGGCGTTGCCCCCATCTGCCCCAGCATCTGCCGGAGGAGATTCATCGCCTGGACTCCAACCTCTTGGCCGGCCATCATGCGCCCCTGGATATTGGCCGCCATCCCGACCAGCATTCGGTGGGACTCAGTCAGCCACGGAATTTCCTTGCGAAACAGCTCCCAGGCTGACTTTGCCTTGATCGTGTCGTTGTCGACGATCCACTTCGGCGGAGCTCCAAGGGGCTCATTGGCGCCTAGTTCTTTGCGCCCCTTGAACCGGCCCGCGTTGATCTTGTCTCTGCCCTCGGTCTTAGCCTTGCCGAGGGGATTTCTCAGCCTGGCCATCTGGCGAAATCCTAATCAGGGTGGGTGGGTCATATTTTGAATTGCAGATGCGTGCGCGATGCGGCAACACCGGTTCCTCGATGGCGCAGTTCCACAACTTTGGAACACCCCTCCCCGTCAGAGGGGCCAGCCGTCCGGCCCGAACCGCACGACGGTCTTGCCGTTGTCCTCGAGTTGCCCGCGCGAGGCATGGCATGGCCCGCATGTTGAGACCAATGGGCCGCCATAGAAAATCTCAAGGTCACCTCGATGTGGCGTTGCGTGATGCACCTCAGTAGCCTCGGTGATCGTCTCCGATTCCAAACACCATTCGCAAAGCGGCGACTGCGCTAGCTGCTGATGTCGGATGGAGCGCCAGCGTGCCGTCTTGTAGAGACGGCGGTAGGCTGCGGCTTCAGCAGAGCGGCCACCAGGAACTCTGGGGTAGGTCAAGCGTTCAATCTCCGCAAACCCAGGAGGCGCAGATGGCAGACGATAAATCGAAACGTGGCGCGGCTGACCGCAACAAAGTTGCCGGCGGAGAACCATATGAAGTCAGCTACTTCGCCAAGAAGCATGGATTGAGCAAGGAAGATGCGGAGCGCATCATCAAGCGGCACGGCCCAGATAGAGATGCAGCTGACAAGGCGGCTCAACGGCTCAAATAGCGAAAGCGCCAGGGAGCGCGATTACCGCCGATAGCAGCACCGACACTCAACCTGGCGCAGGATTACCGCGTCGCGAGAGGAGGCGCGCTGCGGTAATTGGAAAGGTTTTAGACTTAAGGTCCCGAATATTTTGCAGGGGTACGTGATGGCCTTAAGTCAATTCCAGATAATCAAATCGTTAGGGGAAGCGCTTGCGTGGTTCGAGCGCGAGCTTGCGTGGGGTGTTCCAGCGTCGGAACTTAATCACCTCACCGGTCGTATCGGTGAGCTCTACACAGCTATGTTCACTTACGGGCAAATGGCGCCCGAGTCGAAGCAGCGTGGTTATGACGTGGTGAGCGCGGACGGACAGAAGATCTCTGTAAAGACAGTGACTTCTTCGACCCAAGTATCGTTCAACGAAAACACATTCAGCGATGTCGATCGTGTCGTGGTCCTCAGGATCAACGCTAAAGAGCTGGCAATCGAGATATTGATGGATCTGCCGGCATCAGAAGCCCGAGACAGCATGCGGACACGCGCAGGAAAGCTCGTGTTTCCGACCTACAAGTCGCCAACGCAAGCCGATCACCTTCCTCTTAGCAATCTCCAGATCACCAAGATGGCCAATGCCGGCCAAGTTCAAATTCGCCAATACGAGAACGGAACTGTCGAAGTTTTGAGGGATGGTCACTTGATCGCACCCGCACTACCGCTTCTCCGCGAGCTGTCGATGGAGCTCGGCATTGATCATCTTAATAGCACAGGGACGCCGAAGAACACCCGTCACCTAGGCGATCAGATCATCCGCGAACTGCTTGCGCGGCAGCAAGAGACATCGCAAGACGAATAGAGATGAGGCTGGCCCGGCGAACTCGCGAGTCTCAAACGTCCGCGGTTGACGGCGCCTCAAACAAAAACGGACGCACGAGCGTCCGTTGGGTTTCAGAACCCTTCATGAATATACGGTTCGGGCATACCTTTGACTGGACACTAAGCCGCGGCTTTTAGCGGAATACATCCGAAATCGCCTCGCGCCGTCTCATCGATCTCGATCAGCTTGTCGATCGCATCGTCTATCAGGCCGGCGCCACGCTTTGCCGCGTACGCTGGCGCAAGTCCCATGGCGATGCCGATCTCGGCTGCAGGTGTGTTACTGATAGCCAGGTCCAGCACCTTGGCATGATCCCCCAGCTTGAACCGCAGACGATCTACGTAATCTGCGGTCTCAACATGTCTGACGAACTCTGGTTCGCGGCCGGCCGGTTCGGAAGCTGTCGGCTTCGGCATCTTTATTCCACCAAGGTAAAGCGCTCCCGAGGCGTGGCCGACAGGGCAGCGGCTGGCTTGGAAGGGCAACTGCTCGAAAGGCACGCTTCCGTCGATGCCGAGATCTTGAAGCAGCTTGCGCGCCTTCTGAGCGGAAGGTGATGGCGTGAAGTAATCACCAACAGCCGGCTCGGCAGAAAGAGGCTTCAGATAAGGTTCTGCCGTAAACGGGGAGATCGCACCTGTCAGTTCGAGATATGATAAGATGCCGCTTTCTGACCGTTCCGCCTTCGATCCGCCCTTTTCTCCGCGGCGGCGCTCATCAGGTCGCAAGGCTCGGCCCTTGGCCGTTGTTCCCCATTGTTTTAGCTCGCCATTGCGGAATGTCAGATCGCCAATGCTGGCATCAAGCGACCCGTTCCGGGTCGTAGTATAACGGACAAGTGGCGCAGGCTCGTCGTCATAGGTGTTCGCCATCTCGCCCGTATGATCCCAACGCGCGCGGCCAGTAACCTTGCGGCCAACGGCACCGAGCAGCTCTGCCTCAGACGGCCTGATTTCAATCGCGCATTCGGGCTCATATTGCTCTTCTTGATCGGGAATTTCCATGTCCCGTGGGAAGCAAAGGTCACGCCAATGCCGAAGAGCGAACGCACGAACAACATCGCCACGATGCGCCAACCGCTCGAATGCCGGCCATGCCAGGAGAGGTCGTGCCGGTTTGTTGTCGTTGGCCGGCTGACGCACCTTGACGACCGTCGACTTCGGCTTCTCAAGAGGCGCGCTGGTGTGATCTGCCAGCATTGTGGCAAGCTGTGAGAAGTCACGTGCCTTGGTCATTAGCGGCTCCATTTTGGCTTAGGGTCGGGAATGTTGTCGATCGCATTTGACATGCTGGTTGGGACGCCGGGTGGCCATTCGGCCAAAATCGAGGCCTTTCCTCTTGCCAGCCGAAACGCGGCAAGCCTCTCTTCCTCGGCCGCCGTCCGAGTGACGCAAAGGCTCAAGGTATAGTCCTTGTCCGCCTTCGCCTTGTCCCGCTCTTGCTCGAGCTCTTTGACTCGCACTTGCAAGATTTCGATCGTCCGGTGCGCGTCAGCCAGGTGGCGGCGATAGTGGTCGCCACGCGCTCGAGGATCCCGGGGCGCTGTGCTGTCGGCCAGCAGCGTGCGCATCGCCTCTTTGGCTAGCGCGCTCTCGCGGCGCGCGGATTCCTCCGCAGTCTTGACGCGTCTGCTCATGACTTCCTCCTTCCTTTCCTGGGATTTTCCCCACCCACCTGAATGATGATTTTTCGACACTCACACCCTCCACCCCACTCTAAAGGTGTGGTGGGGGTGGTGAGGAAGGGTGTTTTCTCCCCACCTGCCCCACCTCTTCCCCACCTCAAAAATCCGAGGTGGGGAAAACTGGAACGAGGCACGGACGTGGGGTTCCCTTGTGGTCCTCGCGCATCTCTACGGTGAAGTGACCATCTTTCGTCCACGCATCGAGCATGCGCTTCACGCGGCGCTTTTCGGAAGCGTCGGCGACGTTGATTCCAAGGGCCTGAGCGACCTGATATCCAGCCCACTGCGGCGACTGAATGCTCTCTCGGCAGTCGAGACCACTGATCTTCCTCTTGATGGCATCAAGTTGCTCTTCCGAAACATCTGCCGTCAGCTCGGCCGCCGATGGCCACCGCCAAGCTTCGACGACACCGACTTCGTCGCCGGTCTTAACAAGCCCCTTGCCGTTCATCAGGGGCACTGAGACAAAGCGACGCCACAACGATGATCCGGCGCTCGCGACCTTGTTAACCTTTCCGAAGTCGACGCGGAAATAACCTCGCTCGTCCTTGAGGCCAGCCTTCTCCGCCTCCTCCTTTGTCATTCCATTGATGACCCTGACGGATCGAGCTGCATCCTTCAGCGCGCCGCCGCCTCGAGCGGAGTCCGCGGTGATCTCAGCGTTGCCCTTCGTGGCGTGGTGGACTAGCTCAATCGAGCAGTTTGCCTCGTCAGCTATCCGGCGCCATTGCTTGGCGACGCGCTGGATCATGGTGTTGTCGTTCTCCGGAACTTCATGCGTTGACACAAACGGATCGACGATCACGACGTCGATTTCGTTCTCGCGGATCGCGGCCAGCATGTCTTCGACCATCGGCTCGCAAACTTTGAAATCCCTGTTCTCTTGCCGCACAATGACGAACTCCTGGTCTCGACCAGAGTCCGTGAAAAGGCGATCGCCGATTTGCTCCTCCGTGATGCTGAAGTGCTTCGCCGCCGCCCCGAAACCGCGTTCGATTTCGTCAGCTGGATCTTCGAGGTTTAGGTACCAAACTTTCAATTTCCGCCTCAGTCCGCCTAGATCAAGCAGCGGCCTGCCCGTTACCATGCACAGGGCTTCCGTCATCGCATGCGCAGTTTTGCCGACACCGCCGGGCGCCACGGTCACGGTCAGGTATTTGCGTTGGTAGTGCTTCGCGAATAGCCACTCGCGCATCGGGATCTCCGATGTCGAGCGAAGCTTGAACGCCGTTGCTCGCAGCCGCTTTCGCGGACTGTCGTCAACGGGAAACGAACCGTTAGCTCCGTAGAGAAACATCCGCCCCTTGCCGTCGATGCTGACCTGGCCAGACTTCCCGTCGATCGTCGCACCGAACAAGGTCCACGAGCGCCCGGTAATGCGGATATCGCCGCCGTGGTCGCGCTGGATAGCTTGCAGTCGCACAAGATGTTGCGGATCACCCGGCACGTCAGCCTTGTTGTCGTTGGCAGCACGATTCGGCACTAGTTCCGGCTTCGCTGGCTCTGCCGGCGGTTGCTGTGCGAGCTCAAGGGAGAGGCGATTAACCTCTGCCTCGGCCAACTCGTTACCGTCCCGCCATATCTCGGCGAGAGATTTCATGCAGCCACCCAGTTAAACCGACCAGGGTGCTTTTTGTTGATCGCCTCGGAAATGACCTGCCGCTGCGCCTGGGCTTTGAAGTATTCTTCGATGTTGTCGCTCGTGTCATCGATTTCAAACCGCTGAAGCGCCGCCTCGTCGGCTCCGAAGGCCCAGTCCCAGACCTCCAGTGCCCAGGCAATATCGTTACAGAGGATCTTGCCCACCGACTGCAGGCGCTTGAGTGGTGTCCGCCGCTGGGCATCGATGTAGACGCACCCGTCGGTCCCAGCCTTCAGCCAGTCGTAAGCTGCAACGTGTAGGCGGACAGCTTCGCCCTCAATGTTATCGCCGCCGAGCCAAATAGCCTTCTGCCGCACCGTGCCGAATTCAAAATCCTCGATGAAGAGCATCCCATAATCGATGGTCTGGCCGTTATCTATGATGGGAAACAGAAGGCAATTGCGCTCCTCGCCAGTGCCAAAGGCAAGCACGTGCTGGCCGCGGGGATTTTCTATTTCAGGCATTTCGAAGTCGCGAGATACGCTCACGCTGACCAGCTTCGGCTGAAAGGGGAGCTTCTCTGGATCAATGTCGTTTTCGAGGAGCCACGCCCGGGCTTCGTCGACACCGTCGGCTGCCTCGAACTTCGCTTCAGATTCGTCGATCGGTTCCCGAAATTGCTCCTCGAGCTCTTCCCAGTGGAGGAAATCAGGGTCTTCCCAAAGTTCGGAAACGGACAGGGGCAAGGTCATAGGTTCTCCTCTCGCCGGCGCATGGCCGGTCGGCAAATGATGTGGTTGGGTGGCTGGGGTTATGTCGGCAGTTCGGTCTGGGAAGTCCAGATTTTAGGCGGCCCGGGCGGGAATCTTGGCGCGGGAATTGTCGTTGGCGCCGTCCCAAGTCTCGGACCGGCGACGCTCAACCATCCAGGCGTCTAGGTCTGCCGTTGAGTAAACGACCGCCCGCCCAAGCTTAAAATATTCTGGGCCGCCGCCAAAGTGGCGCAGCTTGTCGAGGCTCGATTTGGACAGGCCGACGTAGTGAGCAGCTTCTTTTACGCGTATATTCCGTTGCACTTGCACCTCCATGTTTCATGACGATGCCCGTGATATGCTGTAAATTCGCACTGGAATTTAGTGCAAACAAATCCCATTAAAACGCGGTGGCGGAGAAATTTCGATGATCGCCATTACCAATGCATCCGCAACGGTGGCGACTCGGTGGCGACTGGCTCCACCCACAAAAACAGAAATACTCGCTAACTTGTTGATCTTTATGGTGAGAGCGTCGGGGTTCGAACCCGAGACCTACTGATTAAAAGTCAGTTGCTCTACCGGCTGAGCTACGCTCTCCCTCTCCGCGGGTGAAGCACCCCGGCTGGAAGTGGGCGGAACATAGGCAGGCGACCCATTGCGGTCAACCGAAAAATTCAGCTTTTTCCGGCAGTCGGCACATTTCTTGCGGACGCAAGGCACATCCTTGCGGACGCAAGGCACATCCTTGCGGACGCAAGGCACATGACGAGAAAATCGGCGGTGAGCTTGTCATCGAATCCTTGGCGATGCTCTGCGACCCGTGAGAAAACCGCAAGATCGGTCGAGCGCATCAGGCCGGCCTGCGCTTAGTTGATGCTGCCACGGAGAACAGACGGATGAAGGCGGCGCTTCAAAACTACCATGCCCGGATGCAGCGGGTGCTTGACTACATAGACCGCCACCTGGACGACGATGTGGACCTGGAAACGGTGAGCGGCGTTGCGGCATTCTCGAAGTTTCACCTCCACCGGCAGTTCACGGCGACCTTCGGTCTGTCTGTGCATCGCTATGTCCAGCTTGCCCGGATGAAGCGCGCTTCGCACCGGCTGGCCTACAGGGATGCGCAAAGCGTCACCGAGATAGCGATGGATGCCGGTTACGACGCACCGGATGCCTTCGCCCGCGCCTCTCGGCAACGGTTCGGGCAATCGCCTTCGTCGTTCCGGAAGTCTCCCGAATGGGAGCCGTGGCTTGCGGCCTTCGGGCCTCTCGATAACGCTAGGAGCAAGCGCATGCAGAAGAATTTTACCACTGACGACGTGACGATTCGATATGTGCCGCCGACGCCGGTGGCGATCATCGAGCATCGGGGCGACCCGACGACGCTCGGCGCCACCATCCAACGGTTCATCGCCTGGCGCACGGCCGCAGGCCTGCACCCCAGGACAAATCCGACCTTCAACGTCTGGCGTTCCGAGCGGCGTCCCGCCTCGCCTGCAGATTATAGCGTGGACCTTTGTGTCGGGACCGATCAGCCGATCGCGGCGAACGGCGATGAGATCAAGGCCGGCGAGATCCCCGGCGGACGCTGCGCCGTGCTGCGCGTCGTCGGCAACACCGATAATCTGGAGCCCGCCGCGCTCTATCTCTATCGCGACTGGCTTCCGCTGAGCGGCGAAGAAACACGCGATTTCCCAATCTATTGCCAGCGGCTGAGCTTCTTTCCGGAGGTGCCGGAGCTTGAGGCGGTTGCGGAATTGTTTCTGCCGCTGAAATAGCGCTCTCTGGTGGCGGCCTGTCGCTTCTGATCGCAAGATACGGACAGGCCGCTATCCCCCATTTGCGGCTCAGGGCTCGCCAAACGCAAAAAGGTGATTGGCAATCCACGGCCTGCAAAGCTAGGAACATCATGCAGATTGCAGCCGGAGAGAATGCGTGTCGATTGCCGATATTTCCCTGTGGAGCGCGCTGATTGCCGGGGCGCTTTCCTTTCTGTCGCCCTGCGTGCTTCCCCTCGTCCCACCCTATCTCTGCTATATGGCCGGCATTTCAGTCGAGCAGTTCCGCGGCGGCGGTGCGGTTACCGTCTCGCCGGACGTCCGACGCGGCGTGTTGTTTTCCGCCCTGCTCTTCACGCTCGGTTTTGCCACCGTCTTCGTGGCGCTTGGCGCCGGCGCCTCCAGCATTGGCATGGCGCTTCGCCAGCATCTCGACCTGTTGTCGAAGCTCGGCGGTCTGATCATCATCGTCATGGGGCTGAATTTCCTCGGCCTTTTCCGAATCGGCATCCTGGCCCGCGAGGCGCGCTTTCAGGGTGGCGGCAAGCCGGCGACGTTGACGGGGGCCTATATCATGGGCCTTGCCTTCGCCTTCGGCTGGACACCCTGCATCGGCCCGGTGCTCGGCGCGATCCTCGGCGTCGCCGCCTCGCGCGAGACGGTCGGCTCCGGGGCCGGGCTGCTCGCCGTCTATTCGCTCGGCCTTGCCATCCCCTTCTGGATCGCCGCCGGCTTTTCCGGTGCCTTCATGCGCTTCCTGTCGCGCTTCCGCCGCCATCTCGGCACGGTGGAAAAGGTGATGGGCGTCTTCCTCGTGCTGACCGGGCTCGCCTTCCTGTTCGGGTGGGTCAGCGATGTGGCGATCTGGTTTCAGCAGACCTTCCCGATCCTGATGCAGATCGGCTGAAGCGCGCCCGGTCGGTCGATCCGCGCCGGTTGTCCGACGCCGGTACCCTGCATGACAGGACCTATGCCGTGGTATAGGCCGCCCTCTCCCTCGACCCATCCGCCCTTACCTTCGACCCAATCGATCGAAAACACGCCTCGATGTAGCGTCGTCGATGCCGTGTTTAAGCGGCGGTCAGAAGGAGACAAACATGAGCCTCGCGACAAATATGAGCCTGGAAGACACCTCACATCCCGGTGGACCAGGGCCCGGTGAACTGGTTCCCTCGCGCTACGCAGTGCAGATCGGCGAGATCGAGGTGCTGGTGATCAGCGATGGAGTGCTGCCGCTCCCCACCACGATGTTGGCGCACAATGCCGAGCCTGCGGTGCGTGAAGCCTGGCTGAACCACATGTTCCTGCCGCAAGACTCGCTGGATTGGCCACTAAACGTGGTGGTGGCGCGCAGCGGCGGGCAGACCATACTTCTCGATGCCGGGCTCGGCCTCGACCCGGACCTGCACTTGCCGCGGGCCGGGCAGTTGATCAAGCGACTGGAGGATGCCGGCGTCGATCTTGCATCCGTGACCGATGTTGTGTTGACCCACTTGCACATGGACCACATCGGCGGGCTTCTCGTGGACGGGGTGAAGGAGCGGCTGCGCCCCGACCTCAGGATCCACCTGGCGGCGGCCGAGGTGAAGTTCTGGGAAGCGCCCGATTTCTCCCGGACCCGCATGCCGCCGGGCTTCCCGGATGCGCTTCGGGCGACCGCCAAACGGTTCGTGAACGAGTACCGCAGCCACCTGCGGCTATTCGATGACGAGTGCGAAGTGGCGCCAGGCGTCGTCGCCCGCCGCACCGGCGGCCACACCCCCGGGCACAGCGTGGTTCGCCTGGCCTCCGGCGGCGACCGGCTGACCTTCGCCGGCGACGCGGTGTTCGCCGTCGGCTTCGACCAGCCTGACTGGCATAACGGCTTCGAGCATGACCCCGAGGAAGCGGCGCGCGTCCGGGTCGCTCTCCTGCGGGAACTGGCGGCGACCGGCGAACTACTGGTGGCCACCCACCTGCCCTTCCCCTCCGTCTGCCATGTGGCGGTTGAGGGCGAAACCTTCCGCTGGGTGCCGGTCTTCTGGGATTACTGACCGCTCTCTGGTCAGGTCTGCAACAAAAGGCGTCCCGCCTGTAGAGCGTTTCCGTCTTTCCCTCGAATGACGAAAACGCTCTATCGATTTGTTTTGCACAACTCCCGAGACCAAACCGCTACACAGTTTCGCTGGAATTGCTTAAGTCAGATCCTGACCCGCCGATCCCCGCGCACTGGAAGACCTCTTGGCCGATATCCTCAGCCTGCTCCTGCCGTTCTTCGGCCTGATCCTCATCGGCTATGCCGCCGCCAAGGCGACGAAGCAGCCGGCCGAAGCGCTGGGATGGCTGAACACCTTCATCATCTATGCCGCCCTGCCCGCCTTGTTTTTCAAGCTCGTCTCGCGCACGCCGATCGAAGAGCTGACGCGCATCGATTTCATCGTCACCGATATCGCCGCGACCTATGCGGTGTTCACGCTGCTGTTCGTCATCGGCCGCCTCGTGCGCCGCAATTCGCTTGCCCACTGCACCATCCAGTCCTTTGCCGGCGCCTATGGCAACATCGGTTATATGGGGCCTGGTCTGGCGCTGCTGGCGCTCGGTGAAGGTGCCGCCGTGCCGGTGGCGCTGATCATCTGTTTCGAGAACGCGCTACATTTCATCGTGGCGCCGGCGCTGATGGCGGCGGCCGGCGACGACAGGCGTTCCGCCGGACGGCTTGTCGCCGATATCGCCCGCAAGGTGGCGCTGCATCCCTTCATCCTGTCGACGGCGGCAGGTTTTGCGGTCGCCGCCCTGCATCTCGACCAGCCGCTGGCGTTTCAGCGCCTGGTGGATTACCTCGCCCAGGCGGCCGCGCCCTGCGCTCTGTTTGCCATGGGCGTGACGCTGGCGCTGCGGCCGCTGAAGCGCATCCCGGCCGAAATCTCATATATCGTGCCGGCTAAGCTGATCCTACATCCGATCGTGGTGTTCCTGGCGCTGACTGCCGTCGGCGGTTTCGAGCCGGTGTGGATCCAGGCCGCGGTGCTGCTCGCCTCGCTGCCGACGGCGACCAATGTCTTCGTCATCGGCCAGCAATATGGCGTGTGGCAGGAGCGCGCCTCGGCGACGATCCTGATCACGACGGTGCTTTCAGTGGCGACGGTTTCGCTGTGGCTGATCGCGATCCGCTCAGGCCTTCTTCCGCTTCAGCTTTTCCCGTAGCGCATCGGGAATATCGCGGAAGCCCCGGCCGGGCTCGATGCCTTCGCGCATCACGATGCTGCGCAGCGGCGGAATGGCCGAGAGGATATGCAGGCCGGCGGCCCGTAGCATCTGCACCGGCAGGAAATCCGAGAGCAGCGAGCGGTTGAGAAGATCGACGCTTGCCGTGCGCGTCATGATGTCGGCACGGCGCTTGTGGTCGAAACTTTCGCCGGCATCGGCTGGCACCGGCAATTCCGCCCTGTCGCAAAGGATGTCGGTCAGCGCCATGATATCGCGCAGGCTGAGGTTCAGCCCCTGCGCCCCGATCGGCGGGAAGACATGGGCGGCCTCGCCGATCAGCGCGATGCGTCCCTTGCCGAAACGATGCGCCATCATGCCCGACAGCGGCCAGAGCTGGACGCCCTCCTCCACATCGACTTTGCCGAGCATGGACTGCATCTGCGCCTCGACAAGCCGGCCGAGTTCGACAACCGGCAATTCCATGCGGGCGGCCGCCTCAGCCGGATCCTGCACCCAGACGAGGCTCGAGCGGCTTCCCGGCAGCGGCACCTGGGTAAAGGGGCCATGTTTGGTGTGGAATTCGCTCGAGATGTTCTGGTGCGGCAGGGAATGGGCGAAATTCAGCACCATGGCCGATTGCGGATAAGACCACTTGCGCACGCCGATCCCGGCCGTCTCGCGCAGTTTCGAGCCGCGACCATCGGCGCCGACGGCAAAATCGGCGAAAAGCGTCTCGCCGCCGGCTAGTGCGATCAACACTTTCTCGGCCGAGATCTCGATCGATTCGGCCATATCGGTGAAGCGGGCGATATTGCCCTCGTCGGCCGTGGCCTGTTCGAGGATCGCGGTCAGCGCCTTGTTGGGGAAATTATAGCCGAAGGCATCGAGGCCCACTTCGGCGGCGCGGAAGGTGGTGGTCGGCGCGCGCAGCAGCCGGTCGGTGCCGTCGATGATGCGCATGCTGGCAAGAGGTGCCGTCGCCGGGCGGAGCTTGTCCCAGAGCGCCAGCCGATCGAGAAAGCGGATCGACTGATCCATCAGCGCCGTGGTGCGCCGGTCCTCCTTTGCGGCAACGGGCGCCACCAGCGCCACGCTGCGGCCGCCGCGGGCGAGCGCGATTGCCGCGATCATGCCGGCGAGACCGCCACCGATCACCGCCACTTCGAATGTCTTCATGCTACCGTTCCGTCATCGTGAAAAGACGGAGCGGCCGCTTATGCGGCCGGCTTCGCCTGACGGCGCCAACTATAGCCCTTGCCGGCTTCGGCGTCACGCACCGCCGGCTGATAATGATGGGGAATGGCGGGAAGACGGTTTTCGGAAAGCCGCTTCAGCGCCGTGGCATTGCTGACAGCAAAACTGTCGATGCCGACGCGCTGCATCAGCGGCACCTGATCGATCAGCACGTCGCCGACGGCGCGCAGCTCGTTGGTATAGCCGAGACGCTGGCGCAGCAGCGAGGCATGGCTGAAGGCGCGGCCGTCGTTGAACGCCGGAAAGGCGACGGCAACGATGTCGAGGCGGGATAGATAGGGCTCTAGCCGGCGCACGTCGTCGGCCGGCTTGATCAGCACGCCGAGGCCGACATCATTGCTTTCGTCGGCCTTGGCGATCAGTTCGTCGAGGCCGAGCAGCGGCTTCTGCTGCCCGCTCGCCTTCACCTCATCGGTCTCGATCACCCAGGGATCGTTCTCGACAAAACCGGTCTCTCTCCAGATCTTCGTCATCATCGCCTCCTTACGCCGCTTCCGCGGCGGCGCCATAGAGCGCGGTCTTGAAAGGCTGCGGTCCGACGCGGCGATAGGCAGCAAGGAAGATTTCGGACGGATCGAGGCGCAGGCCGAGATAGGTGTCGACGATCGTCTCGATCGCGTCCGTCACCCGGTCCGGCTCGAAGCCGCGGCCGATGATTTCACCGATCGAGGTATGTTCGTCGCCGGAGCCGCCAAGCGTGATCTGGTAGAGTTCGGCGCCCTTCTTCTCCACACCGAGCAGGCCGATATGGCCGACATGGTGATGGCCGCAGGCATTGATGCAGCCGGAGATCTTGATCTTCAGCTCGCCGATCTCGGCCTGGCGTTCGGCGCTGCCGAAGCGGCGGGAGATTTCCTGCGCCAGCGGAATGGAGCGCGCATTGGCGAGCGCACAGTAGTCCAGCCCCGGACAGGCAATGATATCTGTGATCAGGCCGGCATTGGCTTCCGCCAGATCGATAGCGACGAGACCGCGATAGACGGCTTCGAGATCGGCCAGCGCCACATGCGGCAGGATCAGGTTCTGCTCGTGGCTGACGCGGATTTCGTCGAAGGCATATTCCACGGCGAGATCGGCGATCGCATCCATCTGCGCGTCGGTGGCATCGCCCGGAATACCGCCGATCGGCTTCAGCGAAATCGTCACCATGCCGTAATCGGGGTTCTTGTGCGGCTGCACATTCTGCTGGACCCAGCGGGCGAAAGCCGGATCGGCCTTCTTCCAGCGGGCGAGGTTTTCCCAGCCCTCGGCGCGCTGAGGCAGGTCAGGCAGCGCGAAATAGCTGGTGATCGCCTCGACATCCTGTTCCGGCAGTTTCAGCTCACTATCCCTGAGCGAGGCGAATTCGGCCTCCACCTGGCGCGTCAATTCCTCGGCGCCGGTTTCGTGCACCAGGATCTTGATGCGGGCCTTGTATTTGTTGTCGCGGCGGCCATGCAGATTGTACACGCGCACGATTGCCGTGGTGTAGGAGAGCAGATCCTCCTCGGGCAGGAAGTCGCGGATCAGCTTGGCGATCATCGGCGTGCGGCCCTGGCCCCCGCCCACATAGACGGCAAAGCCGATCTCGCCCTTGTCGTTCTTCTTCAGGTGCAAGCCGATATCATGGACCTGGATGGCGGCGCGATCGCGCTCGGCGCCGGTGACGGCGATCTTGAACTTGCGCGGCAGGAAGGAGAATTCCGGATGGACCGACGACCACTGGCGGAGGATTTCGGCATAAGGCCTGGGATCGGCAATCTCGTCGGCGGCTGCACCGGCGAAGTGATCGGCGGTCACGTTTCTAATGCAGTTGCCCGAGGTCTGCAGCGCATGCATCTCGACGCTGGCAAGATCGGCGAGCGCATCGGGGATTTCCGACAGCTTCGGCCAGTTGAACTGCAGGTTCTGGCGCGTGGTGAAATGGCCATAACCGCGGTCATAGGTGCGGGCGATATGGGCGAGCATACGCATCTGGCGCGCGCTCAGCGTGCCATAGGGAATGGCGATGCGCAGCATATAGGCATGAAGCTGCAGGTAGACGCCGTTCATCAGGCGCAGCGGCTTGAACGCATCCTCGGCAAGCTCGCCGGCAAGGCGGCGCTGAACCTGGTCGCGGAACTGCTCGACACGCTCGCTGACAAAGGCATGGTCAAATTCGTCGTAACGGTACATCGTCTTCCTCAGACTGCAATGAATTCGGGATCGGCCGGAGCGTAGCCCGGTGCATATTCCATGGTCGGACCTTGCGCACGGATGCGCTCACGAAGGCGAAGCGGCCAGAGAATACCGTCAGTTTCCTGAACGTCGACGACGGCGACGTCAACCACCTCGTTGTCGGCATAGGACTTCTTGCCGATCGCCTCCAGCGCTTCGACGGCTTCGTTATGACGGGCGACAAGCGCCTCCTGCAGCGAGGTGGACCATTTCCCGTTCGCATCCAGCCAGACGGCAATGCCGTCCGTCAGCCGGTTGGCCGTCAGAACCTTGTCTACCATATTCAGCTCCTTGCAAGTTCCTCGAGCCGGGCGTTCGCACGCACCAGCGGCTCGGACAGTTCGAAATTGGCGCCGGCAACCGCATCGCCGATAATGACCATGACTGGTCCCGTCAACTCGTCACGGTGCTGCAGATCGGGAAGATCGGCAAGCGTGCCATGCAGCAGACGGCGCTCCGCGCGGCTGGCATTTTCGATAACGGCGACTGTGGTCTCGGAGGGAATGCCGGCCTGCATCAGCCGCTCGGCGACCGAGGCGGCAACCGTGCGGCCCATATAGACGGCGATCGTCGCGCCCGAGACGGCAAGGCTTGCCCAATCGGGTAGCACGTCGCCGGTGAGATCATGGCCCGTGGTGAAGACGAGCGAGGAGGCAACGCCGCGTAGCGTCAGCGGCAGCTCGAAATCGGCAGCAGCGGCGAAAGCCGAGGTGATGCCGGGCACGACCTCATAGGTGATGCCGGCAGCGCGCAATGCGGCCATCTCTTCGCCTGCCCGGCCATAGACCAACGGATCGCCCGACTTGAGGCGGACGACGCGCTTTCCCTGGCGGCCGAGCTCGACCAGAAGCTCGTTGATCTCTTCCTGCGATTTCGAATGGCAGCCCTTGCGCTTGCCGACGGAAAGCCGCTCGGCGTCGCGGCGGCCCATATCGACGATCGCCTGCGGCACGAGCGCGTCAAAGACGATGACATCGGCTTCCATCATGACCCGCTGGGCGCGCAGCGTCAGCAGATCCTCGGCGCCTGGGCCGGCGCCAACCAGCCAGATATGGCCGGCGACCTTGTCGATAGACCTTAGCAGCCGGTCGGCGGCATGACGGGCCTGCGGCAGGTTGCCGTTGGCGACCGCATCGGCCACAGCGCCTGAGAAGAAGCGGCGCCAGAAGACGCGGCGGGAAACGCCGCGTGGCACCAGTTGTTCGACGACTTTGCGGTAGCTCGTTGCGAGTGCAGCAAGCCGCCCGAGCGAGGGGGAAAGAAGCTGATCGATCTGCGCCCGGATCATCTGCGCCAGAACCGGCCCTGCCCCTTCGGTGCCGATCGCTACAGCGACCGGGGCGCGATTGACCAGCGCCGGGGTGAGGAAATCGCAGTAATCGGGCTGATCGACGGCATTGGCCGGAATTCGGGCGGCGCGGGCGGCATCGACGATCTCGCGATCCTCGGCTTCATCGCCGGTGGCGGCGAAAACCAGTGCCGAATCCGCGACCTGCTCGGCGGAAAAGCCGGCGCGTACGGTCTCGATGCGGTTGGCAATCAGGAAGGCGTGATAATCGGCTTCCGGCCTGTCGGCATAGGCAACGATCCGCGCCCGCGTGTTGAGCAGCAGCCGCACCTTGGCGAAAGCCTCGTCGCCATTGCCGAAGACAGCCGTCTTCTGGCCTTCCACGCGAAAGAAGGCTGGAAATACCGAAAGCTGCTCAGTCTTGGGGGACATCATCAATCCACTTCGAAGTTGCCAGAATATGCCCGTGATCGACAAGGGATTGAAGGAACAGAAATTCGAAAGCCCCAGCAAGCGCGTATTCTTTTGCTCGCGTCGTCGGCGATTTGAGAAAAGTCACCCGTGCTGACGAAAACCACCTGATCCCACTCTCTTTGCTGCAGCGCAGTATAAAGCCTGTGACAAACGGCGTCCACCGGCGTTTGGCGCATTTCGCTCGCGCCGCCAAGACGATAGACTGAGGGAAAACGGAGACGCCAATGCCTGACAAGACGATCGCCGCCCGCCTGCTTTCGGTCATCGAGAACGATATCCTGCCGCTGACCGAGCACGGCGTTTCCTTGGGCAACAAGGTGTTCGGCGCGGCGATCCTGCGCAAATCCGATCTGTCGCTCGTCGTCGCCGAGACCAATAACGAGTTGGAGAACCCGCTCTGGCACGGCGAGGTGCATACGCTGAAGCGCTTCTACGAACTTGGCGAGAAGCCGGCGACCAAGGATCTGATCTTCCTGTCGACGCACGAACCCTGCACCATGTGCATGTCGGCGATCACTTGGGCGGGCTTCGACAATTTCTATTATTTCTTCAGCCATGAGGATTCCCGCGATGCCTTCGCCATTCCGCACGACCTGAAGATCCTCAAGGAGGTCTTCGGACTTGAACCCGGCGGCTATCGCAGGCAAAACGGCTTCTGGAATAGCTTTGCCATCGCCGATCTCGTCGAGACCGAAGAGGCTCAGCCGAAGACCGCGCTCATGGCGCAGACCGCGCGCATCAAGGCCCGCTACGACGCGCTTTCCACGACCTACCAGTCGTCGAAGAGCGCCAACGATATTCCCCTTAACTGAGTCCCGCTCAACTGAGGCACCATGGACCCTTCCAAAGATATTTCCCGGCTGATCGAGATCATGGCGGCATTGCGCCATCCCGAGACCGGCTGCCCCTGGGACATCGAGCAGAATTTTGAGACGATCAAACCCTATACGATCGAGGAAGCCTATGAGGTCTCCGACGCGATCGAGCGCGGCGATATGGACGATCTCTGCGACGAGCTGGGCGACCTGCTGCTGCAGGTGGTATTCCATGCCCGCATGGCCGAGGAGGCCGGCGAATTCTCCTTCGGCGACGTCGTCAACGCCATCACCACCAAGATGATCCGCCGCCACCCGCATGTCTTCGCCCGCTCGGCAGCCGACACGCCGGACGCGGTGAAGATTCAGTGGGACGAAATCAAGCAGGCGGAAAAACGCGATCGCGCCGAGCGCCGGGCAAGGCGCAGGATCACCGAGGATTTCAAGGGCGGCTTCCTGGGATCGGTGCAGCGCAGCTTTCCGGCTTTGACGGAAGCGCTGAAGCTGCAGGAACGCGCCGCCAAGGTCGGTTTCGACTGGTCGGCGCCCGAGCCGATCCTCGACAAGATCGAGGAAGAGATTGATGAGCTGCGGGTGGCGCTGAGAGACGGTGATCGGGCAAAAGTCAGCGACGAACTCGGCGACCTGATCTTTGCGGTGGTCAATATCGGCCGGCATGTGAAGGCCGATCCAGAACAGTCGCTGCGCGGAACAAATACGAAATTCCGGCGTCGTTTCAATCACATCGAGAATGTTCTTGATGCAGCAGGCGAGACACTGGAAGCGGCCAGCCTGGAGCGGATGGAGGAGATCTGGCAGGCGGCGAAGGCGATTGAGCGGGCTGTGATGTCGGGCGCTGAGTGAGCACTCGGCGGCATCGCCTCTCGGCCCATCTGACACGGGATACTTTGAAAAGAGTGATTCACCGCGCAGACGCGCGGTGGCTGGATTCATGTGACAGGCACAGGAATGAGGGAGGGTGAGTTTGGCGCCTTCCAAGTCCTTGAGCGCGAACGATTCAGTGGCTGGAGCCCAGAGAGAATAGGTGCCCTACCGCTCCCAATCTTCCTTCGAAGCCTTCGGCCCATTGCCGATGCGGCGTTCGAGTTCGGTGGCTTCGGTTTCGGAGAGGCGCAGATCGAGCGTGATCGAGCCGTCTTCATTGTCCTCGCGGCCGTCGACGATCGCGTGGTCGTAGAGCCAGGGCAGCAGCGCCAGCTTATCGACGGGAAGGCGGACTGTGGTTTCGGTCATGACGCCGGAAAGCCGGCGGCTGATCTCGTCCATCAGCGTGTCGACGCCCTCGCCGCTGACGGCTGAGACGGCTACGACATTGCTGGCGCCTGTTGATTTCTGCACCATGGTGTCGTGCACCTCTGGCTCCAGCCGGTCGATCTTGTTCCAGACCTCGATCAGCCGCTTCGCCGCTTCGGCCTCGTCGATGCCAAGATCACCAAGGATGCGCATCACGTCGGAGCTTTGGGCCTGATTGTCGGGATCGGACATATCCCGGACATGCAGGATGAGATCGGCTTCCAGCACCTCTTCCAGCGTCGCCCGGAAGGCGGCGACCAGATGGGTCGGCAGGTCGGAGATGAAACCGACGGTATCGGACAGGATGACGGTGCGGCCGTGCGGCAGCTTCATCCGGCGCAGCGTCGGGTCGAGCGTGGCAAAGAGCATGTCTTCGGCCAGCACGCCGGCGCCGGTGATGCGGTTGAACAGGGTCGACTTGCCGGCATTGGTATAGCCGACGAGCGCCACGATCGGGTGCGGCACCTTGCGGCGCTTGGCACGGTGGAGCTGGCGGGTGCGCACGACCTGCTCCAGCTCGCGTTCGAGCTTGATGATCCGGTCCTGAAGCAACCGCCGGTCGGCTTCGATCTGGGTTTCGCCGGGGCCGCCCATGAAGCCGCCGCCGCCGCGCTGGCGTTCAAGGTGGGTCCAGCTTCTGACCAGCCGGCCCTTCTGATAATTCAGATGGGCGAGATCGACCTGCAGCGTGCCTTCCTTCGTGGAGGCGCGGCGGCCGAAAATTTCAAGGATGAGGCCCGTCCGGTCGATGACCTTGGCGTTCCATTCCTTCTCGAGATTGCGCTGCTGCACCGGTGTCAACGGGTGATCGACGATGACGAGACCGGAATCGCGCTCATCGAGCAGCGCCTTGATTTCCTCGATCTTGCCGGTGCCGAGCAATGTCGCCGGTCGCGGGTCATTGACCGGCACGATCGAGCCGCTGACGACGTCGAGGTCGATCGCCTGGGCAAGGCCCGTCGCCTCTTCGAGGCGGCTTTCCGGCGTGCGGGTCGAGGCCGATTCGGTCTGACCGCCGCGATTGCGCGATTTCAGAACCGGCACGACGACGGTCGCGCGCATGTCGTCCCTGTGCTTGGCGGCCTCAGGGATGATCGAATCGTTCTTGGTATCGCGTGTCGAAATGACGGCTGATCCTGTTAGGACGCTGCTTCTTCGCTCTCGAACATCTGCATGGGCTGGCCCGGCATGATCGTCGAGATCGCATGCTTATACACGAGCTGCGAATGGCCGTCACGGCGAAGAAGAACACAGAAATTGTCAAAAGACGTAACAACGCCCGTGAGTTTCACGCCGTTGATCAAAAAGATTGTCAGGGAAATCTTTTGCTTGCGAACAGTATTAAGAAATAGATCCTGAAGATTCTGAGAACGTTCCGCCATCGCGCCGCTTCTTTCTTTATTGCCGACCTGAGCTGGCCGGTGGAGTATCAATCAACCTCACCATGAAAGACCGGTGGCACCCTCATTCCACCCGTCCAGCAAATCTTGGTATCAAATCGCAATCTTTTCCGCAACGTCGAAAAAGGCTTCGCGGACTTTCTGCGAAACGCTGCCCGGATGACCGTTGGCGATCGTCTGGTCATTGACGGAAACGACCGGAAAACAAATACTTGTGGCTGCGGTGAGGAAGACCTCGCGAGCCGCGAGCATCTCGGCAACCGAGAAATTCCGCTCGGCGATTTCAAGGCCGAGCTTGGCTGCGACATCTATCAAGGTGGTGCGGGTAATGCCGCGCAGGATGCCGTGTTCGGCCGGCCGCGTCACCAGCATTCCCTCGGAATCGACGATCCAGACATTGGTCGCCGCTCCTTCCTTCACCATGCCGTGGCCATCGACATAGATCGCCTCCTGGGCGCCGGCCTCCTTGGCCTGCTGGCGGGCCATGGCATTGGGCAGCAGGCCGACGGACTTGATATCGACGCGGTCCCAGCGGTTGTCGGCGAGCGTGATCGCCTTGATGCCATTGGCGTTCTTGGCGGCGATGATTTTGGGATCGGTGCTCTTGGCGGTGATGACAAGCGACGGCGGCGTCCCCTTGGCCGGGAAGACATGATCGCGCCGCGCGACGCCGCGCGTTACCTGCATATAGAAAAGCCCGTTGCGGACATGGTTGCGGCGCAGTGTCTCGCGGATGACCTGTGTCAGCGCGGCCCGGCCCATCGGCCAGGCGATGCTGAGCTCACCCAGCGACCGGTCGAGACGGTTCAGATGGCGGGTGAGATCGACGATATAGCCATGGCGGACCTCGCAGACCTCGTAGACGCCGTCGGCGAACTGGTAACCGCGATCCTCGATATGCACGCTGGCATCGGAATGCTTGACGTAACGGCCATTCACATAGGCAATTCTCGGCATGGGAAACCCGGTCTTGCAGAAAGCGATAGAGGGAATGTGGCGCGGCAATGCCCGCGCCGGAAAGATCAGACGCCGAGCGACTTCAGCTTGCGGTGCAGTGCCGACCGCTCCATGCCGACGAACTCGGCAGTGCGCGAGATATTGCCGCCGAACCGGTTAATCTGGGCGATCAGATAGTCCTTCTCGAACATCTCGCGGGCTTCGCGCAGCGGCAGCGTCATGATGTGATAGTCGTTCTTGGCGGAGACCTTCGGCAGCATGTCGCCGAGATCGGTCGGTAGCATGTCGGCGGTGATCGGCGCATCCGGTCCGTCGGTGCGGGCAAGGATCATCAGCCGCTCGATATTGTTGCGCAGCTGGCGGATATTGCCCGGCCAGTCATGGGCCTGCAGCACCGCCATGGCGTCGTCGCCGATGCGGCGCGGACGGATGCCGGCCTGCTCGGAAATCTGGCGCATCAGCTGATCGACGAGGAAGGGAATATCCTCGCGCCGTTCGGCCAGCGCCGGCACGCGCACCGGCACGACGGCGAGGCGATGATAGAGATCCTCGCGGAACCATCCCTCAGTGATGCGGCTTTCGAGATTATAGGCGGTGGAGGAGATGATGCGGACGTCGACCTTGACGCGCTTGGAGCCGCCGACGCGCTCGAACTGCTGATCGACCAGCACGCGCAGGATCTTGTTCTGCGTTTCGCGCGGCATCTCGCCGACTTCGTCGAGATAGAGGATGCCGCGATGGGCTTCCTCGAGCGCGCCGATCTTGCGGGCCTGGCCGGGTGTGCCCTCGGTGCCGAACAGCGCCACCTCCATGCGATCCGGCGTGATGTTGGCGGCGTTGATCGCCACGAAGGGGCCGTTGGCGCGCGTCGACTTCTTGTGGATCATCCGCGCCACCAGCTCCTTGCCGGAGCCGGATGCGCCGAGGATCATGATGCGGCTGTTGGTCGGCGAGACCTTCTCGATCGTCTGGCGCAGCTGCGACACGGCGACCGAGGTGCCGATCAGCTCCAATGCGTCGCCGGTGCGGCGTTTCAGCTCAGAAACCTCGCGCTTCAGCTTGGAATTCTCCAACGCCCGTTCGGCGATCAGGATCAGCCGGTCGGCCTTGAAAGGCTTCTCGATGAAATCGAAGGCGCCGCGCTTGATCGCCGAGACGGCGGTCTCGATGTTGCCATGGCCTGATATCATCACGACGGGCAATTCCGGATGGCGGGTCTTGATCTCGTCGAGTAGCGACAGACCATCGAGCTTGCTGCCCTGCATCCAGATATCGAGGAAGATCAGCCGCGGTACGCGATCGGAAATTGCCGCCAGCGCGCTGTCGCTGTCATGGGCGGTGCGCGTCTCGTGCCCTTCGTCGGAGAGAATGCCGGAAACGATCTCGCGAATATCATGCTCATCGTCGACGACGAGAATATCAGAGGCCATAAACGCTTTCCTTGTCATTGGCTGCGGGGGCAGCAGGCGTCGGATCCAGGCGTGGCAGATGCACGCGGATCATGGCCCCTCTTCCCCGGTCAAAATCGGCGGGCGCATCATGCAGCTCGAGCTGCCCGCCATGTTCCTCGATGATCTTCTTGACGATGGCGAGGCCGAGGCCGGTGCCCTTCTCGCGCATCGTCATATAGGGTTCCAGAATGCTGTGGCGGTTCTCCACCGGCAGCCCGCGGCCATTGTCGATCACGTCGACGGTGAAGCGGTCGCGGTCGGCATCGAGTGCGGCGCGCACGAGAATTTTGCGTTCGTCCCGCTCGTCGCTCGGCACCGCCTCGATTGATTCCACAGCATTCTTGATGAGATTTCCGAAGGCCTGGCCGAGCATGCGGCTGTCGAACAGGCCCTCCAGCGGCTGGTCGCCGAAATCCTGCTCGAAGGTGACGTGATGGTTGCCCATCTCACGCAGGAAGATCGCGTCGCGCAGGATATCGCGCAGGTCGCTCGGCTCCTTGGTCGGCTTCGGCATGCGGGCAAAGGCGGAGAATTCGTCGACCATGCGGCCGATATCACCGACCTGGCGGATGATCGTATCGGTGCACTGATCGAAGACGGTCCGGTCGTTCGGGTCGATCTGCTTGCCGTAACGGCGCTGGATGCGCTCGGCGGAAAGCTGGATCGGGGTCAGCGGGTTCTTGATCTCATGGGCGATGCGCCGTGCCACGTCGCCCCAGGCGGTCGAGCGCTGGGCGATGACGAGGTCGGTGATGTCGTCGAGCGTGATCACATAGGATTCGCTCATATCGCGCACTTCTTCGCGGGTGACCTGCACGCTCAGTGTGCGCACCGTGCCGCCGCGCACCAACGCGATCTGCTTGCGGAAATCGCCGCGATGACGCGACGCCGCTTCGGTCAGCACGTGATCGACCTCAGGCGCGATATCGGCCAGCTGCTTGCCGACCATCTGATCGGCCGACAGCGACATCAGCGTCTCGGCCGAACTGTTGACAATGGCGATACGGCGGTCCTGCTCGACGCCGATGACGGCGGCGGTGACGCCGGAGAGCACCGCCTCGATGAAACGGCGGCGGTCGTCGACCTCGTCCTTGGCTTCGAGGATCTCGTCGCGCTGGGTACGGATTTCCGAGATCATCTTGTTGAATGTGCGCGACAGATTGGCGACGTCGCCATCGACGGCGTGCACCGGCACGACGATGTCCATATTGCCCGATGCGACGCTATCGGCTGCGGTGATCAACAGCCGGATCGGCCGGACGATGCGGTCGGCAACGGCAATCGCGGTCCAGATCGCCGCGAGCAGCACGATCAGCGCGAAGCCGATATAAAGCACCGCGAAGGCGATCTGCAGCGAGAAGCGATTGGCTTCCATCGACCGATATTCGGTGGCGTTCTCCTCCATCATGCGCATGGCGCCCATGACCTTGGGATCAACGGCGCGCACCGTATAGAGGAAGGTGCCCGGGATGGCATCGAGCTTGATGATGGCGCCAACGAGGTTGGTGACGCCTGGCGGAATGAGCGTCGGCTGGCCGGCCGCGGCCTTCTCCAGCGCGTCCTGCGGGATTGCCGGCAACGGTTTTTCAGTGGTGATGTCGGCCTGGACGACGACCGAGCCGTCGCGCTCGACGAGGAAGGAGCCGAGCAGGCCGCGACCCCTCGCCTGGCGCGTCATCAAGTCGGCAAAGCCCGTTCTATCCAGACTGTAGAGCGCGCGGTTGCGCTCCAGGTCGTTGGCCATGGAAACCGTCTGCCCCTGCAGGTAGCTGGCGTTTTCCATCATATAGGCCTGGCCGATATTGCGCGACGAGCTGACGATCGACTGGGTGCGCAGCGCAAACCAGCGGTCGAGGCCGGCATTCAGCGTGATGCTGGCAAAGATGGCAACGAGGATCGCCGGCGTGATCGCGACGATCGAGAAGAGCACGACGATGCGGATATGCAGGCGTGCAGCGGCCCGGCCGCGGGTGCGCGCCTTGAGCAGCCTTGCCACCTCACGGGCGATCAGCGCCAGCAGCGTCAGGACGAAGAAGGAATTGACGATGACCGAGGTGATGACGACATGCGACGTCGGCGCGATCGGCGTGAGGCCGAGCAGCACGAATAGTGTCGCGGTGGCGCAGAGAAGCGCGCCGCCGGCAAGTACCAGGCCGGGCACGGCGAAAAGGGCGCGGCGATCGGTCACCGTAGTCACCGCCTCGCCCGCCGCCGGCGATACCCCATCCTGCGTCATTCGGCCTCTCTTCAGACGGCACCCGCCGCCCGCGCCATCCGATCGAAACCAAAGAACGCCGGCTCAAGAAAGCCAGCGCTGGAACGACTCGATCGGGAGCGAATGTCCAAAACCCTGCGTGACCTTTAAGCAACGCATTGTGGCGAAAATGCAACGCACTCCGTCACATTGTCAAGCCTCGGATGAACGTGGTCCGTCACTAACGAGAGTAGGAAGTTGAGTGATCCCGCTCCTGCTGACCTGAGCATAGGCTATGCCGCGGTCAACCCATGCGCTCCGACGCGTAGGAGCCGGGTGAAGCAGGGAAGACGACGGTCTTGTTGCCGTTGATGAACACCCGGCCATGAATATGGGCGTGGATGGCTCGGGCGAGCACCTGGCTTTCGACGTCGCGACCGAGGCTGACATAGTCGTCGCCGCTCTGCGCATGGGTGACGCGGACGATGTCCTGCTCGATGATCGGGCCTTCGTCGAGGTCTGCGGTGACGTAGTGCGACGTCGCGCCGATGAGCTTCACGCCCCGTTCGAATGCCTGCTTATAGGGATTGGCGCCCTTGAAGCTCGGCAGGAACGAATGGTGGATGTTGATGATCCTGCCGGACATCTTGCGGCACATGTCATCGGACAGGACCTGCATGTAGCGGGCCAGCACGATCAGTTCGGCGCCTGACTCCTCGACGATCTGCATCTGCTTCGCCTCGGCCTCCGGCTTGTTTTCCCTAGTCACCTTGATGCAGTGGAATGGGATGTCATAGTTCACGACGACGCGCTGGTAATCCGTGTGGTTGGAGATCACGCCGACGATGTCGATCGGAAGCGCCCCGATGCGCCAGCGGTAGAGGAGATCGTTCAGGCAGTGGCCGAAGCGGCTCACCATCAGGATCACCTTCTTCTTCTCGCTCTCATCGAAAAATTCGGCGCTCGCCTCGAACTTCCCGGCGATCGGTTCGAAGCCCTGACGAAGCTGGTCAAGTGTATGTCCGTCATGCGGCTGGAAACTGATCCGCATGAAATAGCGTCCGGTGTCAGCGTCGTCGAATTGCGCGCTGTCGGAGATGTTGCAGCCGTTCTGGGAGAGATAGCCGGCGATGGCGGCCGTCACGCCGCGGATCGACGGGCATGCGACACGCAGAGCGTAGCGAGGGGCCGTGATGGTCATGTCGATTTCCTTGTTCGTCGTCTCAGGCCGCGGCAATCATCGCGTGATGACGGCGGAATGCGGCGAGCGTGTTGGACAGCAGGCATGCGATCGTCATCGGGCCGACGCCGCCCGGCACCGGCGTGATGGCGCGCGCGTGGCCGGCTTCGCCATATGCCACGTCGCCGACGATCCGTGATTTTTCGCCGTCCTGGATCCGGTTGATGCCGACGTCGATCACGACGGCGCCGGGTTTGATCCAGTCACCACGAACCAAGCCTGCCCGACCGGCCGCGACGACAAGAATGTCGGCTGTCCGGCAGAGCTCCGCCGCGTTCCTTGTCTGCGAGTGAACGACCGTGACGGTACAGTGGGCATTCATCAGCATCTGCGCCATCGGCTTTCCGACGATGTCGGACTTGCCGACGATGACGGCATGAAGGCCGGAGAGGCTCTCGCCGAGCGTATCCTTGATGAGCATCATGCAGCCGAGCGGCGTACAGGGAATCAAAGCCGGGTTGCCGGTGGCAAGGCGGCCGGCATTCGATACATGGAAGCCGTCGACATCCTTGTCGGGATTGATGGCCTGGATCACGGCGTTCGGATCCAAATGCACCGGCAGCGGCAACTGAACAAGAATTCCATGCACTTCTTCATCGTTGTTAAGGTGATGCACGAGGTCAAGAAGTTCGCCCTGCGTGGTTTCCTGAGCAAGCCGATATTCGAAGGACCGCATCCCGGCGGCAACGGTCTGACGGTGCTTTGAACTCACGTAGATTGCGCTTGCCGGGTCGTGCCCCACCAGAACGACGGCCAGACCGGGAACGGTTCCAGTCGTTGCCTTGAGCGTTTCGACATCGGTCTTGATGCGCTCGAGGAGCCCTGCTGCGTACGCTTTGCCGTCGATGTTTGCGGCGCGTGTGAATCTGTCCATTCCCATGGTGTGCTCCATTGCATCCAAGCTCCAACCGGCAAAATGCCGCGCCTAGCGATGTGGGCGGGGCATTTCCGCATGGTGGGTACGTTACCTAGTGGCCGTAGACCGGGAACTTCTCGGTCAATTCCGCGATCTTCGCCCGGGCGGTTCCGACGATCTCGTCGGTCCTGCCCTCTGTTTCGGCGTCGATGAGATCCGCGATGACATGGCCGAGAACCCGAAATTCCTCCTCCTTCAGGCCGCGCGTCGTCGCAGCGGACGAGCCAAGGCGCATGCCCACCCACTCCGGAGGACGGGGACTGTCGCCGGGGATCGGGTTCTTGTTGGATGTGATGTTCGCCTTGGCGAGCAGCGTCTCGGCCTGCTTTCCAAGCAGTCCCTTGCTCGACAGATCGAGCAGGATGATGTGGGTGTCGGTGCCGCCGGAGACGATGCGAACACCGCGATCCGCAAGCGTTTCGGCGAGAACTTTCGCATTGGCCACGACCTGACGGGCATAGAGCTTGAAATCGTCGCGGAGGGCTTCGCCCAGGCAGATCGCCTTGGCGGCCAGGACGTTGCTGTGCAGCGATCCCTGGACGCCGGGAAACACTGCCGCTTGCAGCTTCTTGTACCATTCCTCGTTGTTCGTGAGGATCAGGCCGCCACGCGGACCGCGCAGCGTCTTGGTCGTGGTGCAGGTCACGATGTCGGCATGCGGGAACGGCGAAGGATGGACGCCGCCTGCAACAAGGCCGGCGATATGGGCCATATCCACCAGGAAGTGGGCGCCGACCTTCTTTGCGATCTTCGACATGCGCTCGAAGTCGAGTTCGCGCGGATATGCCGAACCACCGGTGATCAGCAGCTTCGGGCGGATCTCTTCGGCGATGCGCTCCATCTCATCGAGGTCGATGACCTCGTTCTGCGGGTTGACGCTGTAATTGTTGGCGTCGAACCAGCGGCCCGACAGGTTCGCCTTCATGCCGTGCGACAGGTGGCCACCGGCCGCAAGGTCCAGCGATAGCACCTTTTCGCCTGGCTTCAGCAGCAGGAAGAAGACAGCAAGGTTGGCCTGCGTCCCCGAATGCGGCTGGACGTTGGCGTAGCCGCAATTGTACAGCTGCTTGGCGCGGTCGATCGCGGCCTGTTCGGCAATGTCGACGAACTGCCCGCCACCGTGAAAACGGTTGCCCGGATAGCCTTCGAGCGTCTTATTGGTGATCTCGTGCCCCAAAGCGTCCAGAACCGCACGGCTGACGATATTCTCCGAAGCGATGAGCTCAATCTGGTTCTGCTGGCGGGCCCGTTCGGACGCAAGGGCATCGGCGACGAGTGGATCAGCCTCCTGGACGGTGGTGTTGAAATGCACCCTTGCAGCGTTGGTCATCTGAGTTCTCCAATTCCTCGAATTCGTGAGGCGGACCCTAGATCGATCGAAACACCAGAAAAAGTTAATAATATTTGCTTATACGTTCAGACATGCTAATGATTTCGGAGCTGCGAGGAGGTCGAAATGGATGTCGGACGTCTGCGGGCGCTGCGCGAGCTGTCGATCCGCAAGACCATGGCCGCGGTGGCAGAAGCCTTGCACGTCTCGCCGTCGGCCGTGTCGCAGCAAATTGCGCTTCTTGAAGAAGAGGTCGGCATACGGCTCGTCGAGCGACGCGGCCGGGGCGTTGTCATGACGCCCGCCGGCCAGCAGCTGGTGCTGCGGGCAGAGAAGATCCTCATCGAAATCGAATCGGCGAAAGCAGACATCGCTGAATTGAAAAGCGTCGTTTCCGGCGAACTTCGGGTGGCGGCGTTTCCTTCCGTGGCGGCCGCCCTCATTCCGAAGGTCGTCTACGATCTCGCCGAACGGCACCCTCACCTCACCGTCCAGTTCGAAGAAATGGAGCCGGGCGAAAGCGTTGCCGCGCTGCGCAGCTGGCAGACTGACGTCGCGATTATCGATGACTTGAACATACCGACCGGCGCGCTCGATCCCAACATCGAGACGATCTTCCTGATGGAGGACGTCTTCAACGTCATGGTCTCGAGGGATCACAGGCTGTCGGAGCGGCCGACCGTCGGCCTGCATGAGCTTCGGGATGAGCGGTGGGCGATCGACACCGCGTCCGACACCTATACGAGGATGCTGGTGGAAGCCTGTCAGGAAGAGGGCTTCAAGCCCAACATCGTGGCGAGGTGCAAAGGTTTCGAAGTGACCATCGCGCTAATCCGGCAGAATTACGGCATCTCGATCCTGCCTGGCCTGCGCGCCAGCTACGATCTCGAAGACGTCTGGGTCTGCAGGCTCGTTCCGGAAATCCGCCGGAGGATATTTATCGCCTTCCGGACAGAGGAAAAGCGCAGTCCGGCCCTTCAGGCGTTCCTCGACCGGATGGCCGAGAAGCCGCCCCTCTCCTGACGCCGGGTGCCGGCGCACCGAACACCACCCCGATAAACCTCACGGGGGCATCGGGGCAAAACCAACAGATTTCCTAATGTATCACCTCAGGAGAATTAAGTAGATTTGAAGAGACCCTGCTCCTACTGTCCATCTGCCAATTGATGGGACTGGGAGCGAGGATCGCACGCAGACCTTGGCCAATAATGGGAACGACGCATTCAGAAAGGCGATAACGCCTCCAGCGTCTTACCGGACTTTCGATCGAGCCATCGCTCATTGATTTGGCGTCACCGTCACTATGCGATCCGAAAGGGGAACTTCGATGAAACTACTCAAAATCCTGACTGCCGGCGTTTTCGCAGGCGTTGCGTTCACGGCGGCCAATGCTTCCGCTTCCGTTCTCGACACGGTCAAGCAGCGCGGTGTGCTCAACTGCGGCACCGATAACACCGCTCCCGGCTTCGGGTATCTCAATACCACGACCGGACAGATAGAAGGGCTCGATGTCGACTTCTGTAAGGCGGTTGCCGCCGGCGTTCTCGGCGACGCCGCTAAGGTCAAGTTCATCACGGTGACCGACAAGAGCCGCTTTGACGCAGTTCTCACCGGCCAGGTCGATGTCGTCTTCGCCCACACCACGATCAAACCGGCGCGTGAATCGTCAATCGCGATCGATTTTCTGCCGATCAACTTCTACGACGGTACCGGCCTCATGGTGAAAACTGATGCCGGGATCAAGAAATTCGCAGACCTCGATGGTGCAACAATCTGCACCACCCAGGGATCGGCCACCGAGACGGTTCTGGCTGCTGCCTTCAAGGCGCGTGGTTGGAAGGACTCCAAGGTCCTGACCTATGAAAACCTCGAGAAGCTTTTCTCCGCGCTCAACTCGGGTCGTTGCAATGCGATGAGCACCGACAAATCAGCCCTTGCCGCCTGGGCGGGGAATGCACCGAAGCCAGCCGACTATCTGATTCTCTCGGATACGCTGGACAAGTCCCCGTTCGGCGGCTTCGTGGCTGCCAACGACTCCAAGTGGCGCAACGCGCTGCGCTGGATCGAGTACGGCCTCTTCCAGGCCGAGGAGTCCGAGATCACCCAGGCCAATCTTGCCGAAAAGCTGAAGAGCGAGGATCCCTTCATTCAGAAGTTCCTCGGCAGCAATGGCGGCGGCTACGGCAAGGACTTCGGCCTCTCCGACGACTTCATGGCTCAGGCGATCAAGGCCGTCGGCAACTACGGCGAGGCCTATGATCGCAACCTCGGTCCGAAGACCAAGATGTATCTCGACCGCAAGGGCACGCCGAACGCCTTGTGGACGCAGGGTGGCGCAATCTACTCGCCGCTCTGGAACTGATGCCGGCCGGGGTCGGGACCATGCGGTTTCGACCCCAAGCACTTGGAGCCTGAACATGACAATCCACGACACGAGTGCGATCCGCGGCATGGCAGAGAGTGTGAGGTCGCGGCGCCTGCGCAATCGCCTCCGGCACGCAGCGATCCAGCTGGGAATCGTCGCTCTGGTCGTCGTGCTGCTCGGCATGCTGGCATATGCGGTCAAGGCTGGCCTTGCCGAGAAGGGCATACGGTTCAGCTTCTCGTTTCTTGCTAACACCGCCGGCTTCGATATCAGCGAAGGATTAACGCTGACGTCTGGTGAAGGCTTCGTCCCCAACCTCGCCCAATTCTCTTCGGAGATGTCGATCGCGTCGGCTTTCGTCACAGGCATTTTCAACACCGCCAAGATCGCACTGCTGGCGATCATCCTCAGCACGATCCTCGGAACGATGCTCGGCGTCGGACGTCTGTCGACCAACTGGGTGGTCAGAAATCTCTGTTTCTGGATCGTCGAATTCGTCCGCAACACGCCGCTGCTCATACAGCTTGTCTTCTGGTATTTCGCGGTCGTACTGCACTTTCCGCCGATGGCGTCTGCAGCAAAGCTCTACGGTGGCCTTATCGTCAGCCAGCAAGGCATATACGTCCCCACACTGTCCTGGACCGGCGGCGCATCCACCCTTTCGCTGATCCTGATCACCGCCACAGGAGTGTCGGCGCTCGGCGCAATATTCGACCCCATCCGTGGAGCGCGGCGGATATGCGTCGGCGCGGCGGTCGTCTGCCTCGGGCTGCTGGTCGCGACCGGCGGGATGATCGTGAATTTCCCCGTCGCCAACAAGTTCAAGGCCAGCGGGGGAACGAGCATCAGCCCGGAGATGGCAGCCCTTCTCCTTGCCGTCGTCGTGAGCAGCGCTTCCTTCATCGCCGAAACCGTCCGCGGCGCGATCGACGCTCTTCCGAAGGCCCAATGGGAAGCCGCCGGATCGCTGGGGCTCAGCCGGCGCGACACCGTCAACGACATCATCCTTCCGCAAGTGTTCCGCGTCGTTCTCCCTTCCTTCGGCAATCAGTATATCAGCCTGACCAAAAACACCGCGCTCGGGATCGCGGTCGGATTTCCGGATCTGTTCAACATTTACGGGACGATCGCCAATCAGACCGGCCACAGCCTTGAAGGCATCATCATCGTCATGGCGTCCTACCTGGTCCTCAGCTGGATCATCAGTTCGTCGGTGTACTGGGCGAACCGCCGTCTTAACCCCATGGGAGTGTCGCAATGATCGCCACCTCAATAAAATGGACCCGCCACAACCTGTTTGGAAAGCCTTTCGACGTCGCCCTGTCGCTGCTGGTCATTCCGGGCGTTCTCTGGATTGCCTGTTCGATCCTTGACTGGGCGCTCACCACGGCAAGGTGGGATATCATCGTGCAGAGCCTGCGGGTGCTGATGATCGGCGTTTTTCCAGCCGATCAGGCGTGGCGCGCATGGACGGCGTCGGCGATCATGGCAGCGACCCTCGGCGCCGGTCTCGGCTGCGTGTTTTCGTTCAAGCCTCACCATGGGCTGGTTCTCGCTCTCGTTCCCTTGTTGATTTTGATCGTCGATCATGGCGATCCGCAGAACGCCCTGTCCGCGGCAGGCGTCGTTGCCGCAACCTCGCTGGGATGGGTGCTGACGTCGTATGTGCCATTGTCCAGGAAGGCGATGCCTGCTGCGGCGTTTACGGGCTTCATCGTCGTCGTTGCGGTCATGGCCCCTCCGGGCGTGGAGCTCTGGGGCGGACTTCTTCTCAGCGTCCTGCTGACGCTGGTGACGTCGGTCCTGTCTCTGCCGATCGGCATCCTGCTCGCGTTCGGACGGCAGAGCCGGCTCTCAAGTCTCAGGATCATCTGCACCTGGTACATCGAAGTCATGCGCTCGGTGCCGCTCATCCTCGTCGTCTACTGGATCTGGATTCTCATGCCGGTCCTTGCACCGCAGTGGGGACTGGCCGACGTCGCGCGCGGCATGATCGGCTTCACGATTTTCTACTCCGCCTATGTCGCCGAATATGTCCGAAGCGGGCTTCAGGCGGTTCCGCGCGCCCAGACCGAGGCGGCAAGGTCTCTCGGCGTCAGCGAATTCGACATCAACCGCTCGATCGTTCTGCCACAGGCGCTTCGAGTCGTGGTAGCGCCGCTGGTCGGCAATGTACTCGACATCTTCAATTCCGCGCCGCTCGTCTTCATCATCGGGCTGACGGATTTTCTCCGCGCGGGGCAGATGATCCTGGCGAACCCACAATATGGTGACCGGACCTTCGAAGTCCTGTCGTTCCTGCTCGTCACCTATTTCCTGGTCGGCTCGATGATCACCTATGCCGCCAGAAAGCTCGAAGACCATATGGCAACGAGTGCGCGCTGAGCTGTTCCAACACGGAGACATCACGATGAACGCCATCGTCGAAATGAAAAGCATGAACAAGTTCTACGGCGCCCACCATGTGCTCAAGGACATCGATCTCGCCGTCACACGCGGTGAAGTCATGGTCATCCTCGGGGCCAGTGGCTCAGGAAAGTCGACCCTCATCCGCTGCGTCAACGGCCTCGAAATGTACCAGACCGGCAGCCTCGTCGTGGACGGCTATGACATGCCGGTCGAGGCCGACCGGAAGCTCGGCGGAGAACGCGAACTCGCGGCGATCCGTAAGGGCGTCGGCATGGTATTCCAGCAATTCGGCCTGTTCCCGCACAAGACGGTGCTGGACAATATCGCCATCGCGCCGATGCGGGTCCGCAAAAAGTCGCGGGAAGAAGCCGAAGCGACCGCCATGAAGCTCCTCGACCGCGTCGGCCTCAAGGCGCATGCGCACAAATATCCGGGCCAGTTGTCCGGCGGTCAGCAGCAACGCGTGGCCATCGCCCGCTCGCTCGCCATGGAGCCGCATTTGATGCTGTTCGACGAGCCCACCAGCGCGCTCGATCCGGAAATGGTCGGCGAAGTCCTCGACGTCATGCGGGAACTGGCCGCCGAAGGCATGACCATGATGGTGGTGACGCACGAAATGGGTTTCGCCAGAGAGGTCGCCGACCGCGTCGTTTACATCGACCAAGGCTCGATCATCGAGGTCGGGAAGCCGGACGAGTTCTTCGAAAATCCGAAAAACGACCGGGCTCGCTCTTTCCTCGCCCGCGTCCTGAGACACTGACCAACCGCAGCCCGGCTCACGAATGGAAATGTCCATGAACACGATACTCCCCAGTGATCCTGCTCGCGATGATGTTCTCGCAGGCCGCCCCACCCTCTGGCTCAATCCATCCTATCGGAAACAGGCGATCGACACCTCGGACCTGCCGGTTTCACCGGCCGACGTGCAGAGCGCGCGCCAGAACTGGCAGCGCTTGGCGCCGGTTCTTGCCGAATGCTTTCCGGAACTGAAGGATACGGGCGGCGAGATCCGCTCCGAACTGGTGGAACTCAAGAAACTCCGCGAGGCGCTCGGCTACCGAACGAGAGAGTTCGGCAACGTCTTCATCAAGGCCGACAGCCACCTGCCGGTTGCCGGCTCCATCAAGGCGCGCGGCGGCGTCTACGAGGTTTTCCTCTTTGCAGAAGGCCTCGCCCGTCAGAAGGGACTGCTCGGCGCCGGCGAGGATATCCGGAAGCTGGCAACGGAAGAGGCCCGCTCGTTATTTTCAGGCCATACCGTGGCGGTGGGCAGCACCGGCAATCTCGGCTTGAGCGTCGGCATCGCCGCGCGCGCGCTTGGCTTCAAAGCCACGGTCCACATGTCGTCCGACGCCAAGGCCTGGAAGGTCGAGCGCGTGCGGAAGCTCGGCGTCGATGTCATCCAGCACGAGGCTGACTATACGACCGCCGTCGAAAACGCCCGCGACATCGCCGACACCGACCCAACGATCTATTTCGTCGACGACGAGCAGTCACGGCACCTGTTCCTCGGCTACAGCGCGGCGGCGTCAGAGCTGGCAACGCAGCTCGACGAGCGCGGGATCACGATCGACGAGGAAAATCCGCTTTTCCTCTACTTGCCCTCCGGCATCGGCGGCGCACCGGGGGGCGTCGCCTTCGGCGCCAAGGCGATCTTCGGCGACAATGTGCACGCCTTCTTCGTCGAGCCGGTGCAGTCGCCCTGCGCCCTCGTCCACATGATGTCGGGTTCGCAGGAGCTGGTGTCGGTCTATGACGTCGGCCTGACCAACAAGACCGAAGCCGACGGCATGGCCGTCGCCCGTATGTCGGCCTTCGTGGCCAAAGTGATGCGAGAGATGCTCGCCGGCGTCTACACGACCGCCGACAATGATCTGTTCAAACTGCTTCGCATGGCGTGGATCACCCAAAGGCAGAAGCTGGAGCCTTCGGCCGCCGCCGCCTTGCTCGGGCCCGACTTCCTCTTGCGCCACAGCGAAGGCCGGCGTTTCCAGGCTGAACAGGGCGTTGCGGAGAAGATGTCGCGAGCGACGCACGTGCTCTGGACGACAGGCGGCTCGTTCGTCCCGGAGGAGCAGTTCCAGAACTTTCTCCGTCAGGCGGAAGCCCTCGCGTAGTCCCGCATGCCGAATGGTGCCACAGGCGCGGGTCGGGAACGATCCGCGCCTGTCGACCTGATGCCGCAGCCTTTAGGTCTCTATTTTCATGCAGGTCGTTAGCGCAAAGTCTCGCGCGACAGGTTCTAGAATCGACGCGGGGCTTCCGGTTTGTTTCCGAAGATCCCATCGATCCGGTCCAGTACCTCAGGCGTCATCTTCTGCCTGTGGGACAGGGCCGCAAGATTGTCCTGCAGCTGGCTGGCGCGCGAGGCGCCGAGAATGACGGTGGAGACGTTGCGGTTGGCGAGGCACCACAGCAGGGCGAGATGGGTGATCGACAGGCCGATCTCGTCGGCAAGCTTGGCGAGTTCGCCAACCTGTTTGAGCTGGGCGCGGCCGGCATCGCTGGACCACTTCTCTTTCAGCCATTCGTAGCCCGGCAGGTTCATACGGCTGTCGGCCGGCACACCGTTATTGTATTTGCCGGTCAGGACGCCTGAGGCGAGCGGAGACCAGATCGTGGTGCCGAGGCCGATGAGGTCGTAGAGCGGCAGATAATCGGATTCGACCTTGTGGCGTTCGAAGATATTGTACTGCGGCTGCTCCATGGTCGGCGGCGTGATGCGCAGATCGCGGGCCACGGCATAGGCTTCCGTCAGTTGCTGCGCCGACCATTCCGAGGTGCCCCAATAGAGCACCTTGCCCTGGGCGACAAGATCGTGCATCGCCCGGACCGTTTCCTCGACCGGCGTGTCGATATCCGGGCGATGGCAGAAATAGAGGTCGAGGTATTCGACCTGAAGTCTCTTCAACGCGGCATGGCAGGCATCGGTCACGTGCTTGCGCGAAAGGCCGCGCTGCGTCGGCTTCTGGCCTCCCCAGAACACCTTGCTGGAGACGACGAAGCTGTCGCGGCTCCAGCCAAGCGATTTCAGCGCCTCGCCCATGACGATCTCGGACTTGCCGCTTTCGTATCCTTCGGCATTGTCGAAGAAGTTCACCCCATTGTCATAGGCAAGCTTCATCAGGTCGACGGCGTCGCCACCATTGACCTGCTTGCCGAATGTCACCCATGAGCCGAAGGAGAACTCGCTCACTTGCAGACCCGACTTTCCCAGACGACGATATTCCATCATGCAGCTCCTGAAAAACGTGCCGGCCGCTCGCCGGCATTGCGCGATCGATCGACGACCGACTCGCGTAATCTATGGCATGAACGTCGATATGCGAGGAGCGGAAAGAAAAAGGGCGCTCGACGACATCAGCCGGAGCGCCCGTTGCATGCAATCGACGACGTTTGCGGCGGAGGTCGACAGCAGCACAGGCAGATGACGAGATTCGGAACGGATTGGCAACATGCAAGTGGAGTTGCGGACGTTATCGCCCGCCGATCGCCCGGGTCATCCACCTGTTATCCACAGCCTATCCACAGGCACGGCGGCTACGACCACAGCAACTTCAATGACATTCGCCCGGCGGCAATCCGCACGTCGCAAATGCTCTGTGACCGTTGAATGACACTGCGCTTTTGTTTGTCCGCCCGGATATAAACCGCGACCCGGCTCAGCTAGATTCAATTCTCTTCCCGACCGTGGCGGCGGACGCCGGGAGGAAGTGGGCGGTGGGCAACATGAGGGCCCGCCGCCCTCTTTTCATTCAGCCAGTTTTCATTCAGGCGGTGCGCGAGCTTCTATAGACCGAGACACCAAGCTCCCTGATTTTCTTGCGCAGCGTGTTGCGGTTGAGGCCGAGAAGATCGGCCGCCTTGATCTGGTTGCCGCGCGTTGCCGTCAGCGCAGCGAGGATCAGCGGATATTCCATTTCCGTCAGCACGCGGTCGTAGAGGCCGGGCGGCGGCAGGTTTTCGCCGAAGCCCGAGAAATAGGTGCGCATATTCTCCTCGACGGCCTGGGCAATCGTCATCGAGCCGCTGCGCATCGGACCCTTGTCGATCGGGCTGTCGGGCACGTCGGAGCGAAGTTCCGCGTCGATGATCTCGCGGGTGATGACATCCTGAGGATAGAGCGCCATCAGACGGCGGATGAGGTTTTCCAACTCGCGGACATTGCCCGGCCAGGCATAGGCCTTCATCAGTTCCAGCGCTTCCTGATCGAAGCGCTTGGAGCCGAGTCCCTCCTTCTCCGCCTGCTGGATGAAATGGCGCACGAGATCGGGAATGTCCTCGGCGCGGTCGCGCAGCGGCGGCAGGCGCAGCGGCACGACGTTGAGGCGATAATAGAGATCCTCGCGGAAGAGGCCTTGGTTGATCGCCTGTTTCAAATCTTTGTTGGTGGCGGCGACGATGCGCACGTCGGTGCGGATTGGCGTACGGCCGCCGACGGTGGTGTATTCGCCCTGCTGCAGCACGCGCAGGAGCCGGGTCTGGGCGTCCATCGGCATGTCGCCGATTTCGTCGAGGAACAGCGTGCCGCCTTCGGCCTGCTCGAAGCGGCCGGTCGATCGGGTCTGCGCGCCGGTGAAGGCGCCCTTCTCGTGGCCGAAGAGTTCGGATTCGATCAGGTCGCGCGGGATTGCCGCCATGTTGATCGCGACGAAGGGGCCGTTGCGGCGCTTGCCGTAATCATGCAGGGCGCGGGCGACGAGCTCCTTGCCGGTGCCGGATTCGCCGGTGATCATCAGCGTCAGGTCGGTCTGCATCAGCCGGGCGAGCACGCGGTAGATTTCCTGCATCGCCGCCGAGCGGCCGACGAGCGGCATGCCATCCTGCATGTCCTCTTCGAGCTTGGCGGGCTTGCGCTTCGGCTCGGCGAGCGCCCGGCCGATAATGCCGATCAGCTCGGTGAGATCGAAGGGTTTCGGCAGATAGTCGTAGGCACCCTTCTCCGAGGCCTTGATGGCGGTCATGAAGGTGTTCTGCGCGCTCATGACGAGGACGGGCAGATCGGGACGCGCCTTTTTGATACGCGGCAGCAGATCGAAGGCGTTTTCGTCGGGCATCACCACGTCGGTAACGACGAGATCGCCCTCACCCGCCGAAATCCAGCGCCAGAGGGTAGCGGCGTTGGAGGTGATGCGAACGTCATAGCCGGCGCGGCTCAAAGCCTGGTTGAGCACGGTGCGGATGGCCGCATCATCATCTGCAACGAGGATCGTAGCTGTCATCGAGAAGGTCCTGTCGAGCTTGCGGAAGAGGCGTCTTCGAGCGAGGCGTCCTTCGACGCCGGCATAAGGACGCGGAATGTCGTGCGGCTATTCTGGCTGTCGCATTCGATGATGCCGCCGTGATCGCCGATGATCTTGGCGACCAACGCCAGGCCGAGGCCGCTGCCGTTAGTCTTGGTGGTGATGAACGGATCGAAAAGATGCGGCAGCAGATCGGCGGGAACGCCAGGACCGTTATCGTGGACGCAGAACTCCAGCGGCAGCGAGATCTTTTCGCGCGTGCCGGCGACCGAAAGGCGGATGCCCGGGCGATAGGCGGTCGTCAGCATGATTTCGCCGTCCGGCCGGTCACCGACCGCTTCGGCAGCATTTTTCACCAGATTGAGGAAGACCTGCACGAGCTGATCCCGATTGGCATAGACGGCCGGCAGCGACGGGTCGTAACTCTCGGTCACGCGGATGTTGCGGGCAAAACCCGCCTTGGCGACGGCCTTCACGTGATCGAGCACGGAATGGATATTGACCGGCATGCGGTCGACCGGACGCTCGTCGGAAAAGACTTCCATGCGGTCGACCAGCGAGACGATGCGGTCGGTTTCATCGCAGATCAGCCGGGTCAGCGCCCGGTCGTCGTCGATTGCAGACTGTTCGAGAAGCTGGGCGGCACCGCGGATGCCGGAGAGCGGGTTCTTAATTTCGTGCGCCAGCATCGAAGCGAGGCCGGTCACCGAACGGGCGGCGGCGCGATGCGTCAGCTGCCGGTCGATCTTGTCGGCCATCGAGCGTTCCTGAAAGACGATGACGACGGCGCCGGGTTCGCTGAGCACCGGGGCGACGTAGAGGTCGACAAGCTTGTCCTGGCCGAGACGCGGCGAACTCAGGTCGACGCGATATTCGTTGACCGGGGCCTTGCGCTCCCGCACCTGGTCGATCAGGGCGAGCAGCGGGCTGCCGAAGGGAATGAAGGTCGAGATGCGGTAACGCGCCAGATGCGAGGCGCTGGCGCCGAAGAAGGCCTCCGCCTCCCAATTGGCGAAAACGACGAAGCCGGATTCGTCGACCATGACGACGGGGTTCTGGATGGCGTTGAGCACGGCCATGGCGACGGTCCCGCCGGCCTGATCGGGCGGAGAAGTCGTATCCTTCGTCATGCCGCCTCCCGGCTGTCGACAACACCCGATGCCAATGCCTCGTAAAGGCGCGCGGCCACCTCGCGCGGATCGCGCGAGGTCATGATCACAGCCTTGTCGCCGCCGGCGAGATCAGCGGCGAAACGCTCGAGATACCAGCCGAGATGCTTGCGGGCGTGGCGGATCGCCACCGCCTCTCCGTAGAAATCCAGCATCATCGTGTAATGTTCGACGGCGATATCGGCGATCTCGTGTGGCGGAGGCTCCGCTGCACCGGCAAGCACACCGGCATGCCACGGCCTGCCTTGGCAGCCCCTGCCGATCATGACGGCATCGGCGCCGGAGCGGCGCAATATTTCCTGCGCGTCCTCGGCCGTTTCGACATCGCCATTGGCGATCAGCGGAATGGAGATTTCTTCACGGACGGGACGGATCGCATCCCAATCGGCGCGGCCTTCATAGAATTGCATGCGGGTGCGCCCATGAATGGTCACGAGCTGTATGCCGGCCGCCTCGGCGCGGCGCGCAATCTCGGGCGCGTTGATGGAGCTCTCATCCCAGCCGAGGCGCATCTTCAGCGTCACGGGAATATCGACGGCCTTGACCGTCGCCTCGATGAGGCCGAGCGCGTGATCGGGATCGCGCATCAACGCCGAGCCGGAGTAACCGCCGATCACCTTCTTTGCCGGGCAGCCCATATTGATGTCGATGATATCGGCGCCATGATCGGCAGCGATCTTCGCCGCCTCCGCCATCCAATGCGCCTCGCGGCCGGCAAGCTGCACCATATGCGGCCGGAAGCCTGCGGCTTTGAGCCGCGACCAGGATTCGGCCGTGTCGTTGACCAGTTCGCGGCTCGCCACCATTTCGGTCACGACGAGGCCGGCGCCGAAGCGCCAGGCGAGTTCGCGGAAGGGCATGTCCGTGACGCCGGACATCGGCGCCAGAACGACGCGGTTCCGCACGGATACGGATCCGATTCGGAAAGGCGCTGCGAGGTCCTTGGAAATCAAATGATTATCTTTCGGGCACACTATAGAACTGCATGATTTTTAGCCATTGTTCCCCGGCTTGCCAAGGGGGCTAAGATCGAAATCGATATTTTTCGGGCAGATGCTGGAAAAGGCCAAAACAAGACGTTAGAGCACTCGGGTCAATTCCGCATAATTTAGGGGATTTATGCTGCAAATGCCTTCTAAGCAAGCGATATCGGCTGGAATTGTCATCGTCGCGGCCGGCCGCGGCGAGCGTGCAGGCTCCTCCGAGGAAGGCCCCAAGCAGTATCGCCTGATCGGCGGCAAGCCGGTTATCGCCCATACGCTTGAAAACTTCATGACGTGGGGGCCGACGACCGAGATCGTCGTCGTTATTCATCCTGATGACGAGGCACTGTTTGCAAAGGCGTTGCGCCACATCGTCTCGGCAACCCCGATCGAAACCGTGCATGGCGGCGCGACCCGGCAGCAATCCGTGCTGGCCGGGCTGAGATACCTCAAGAGCAAGCAAATCAGCCATGTGCTGATCCATGACGCGGTGCGGCCGTTCTTCGACCATGTGCTTCTCGACCGCATCGCCGAGAACCTTGGCGACGGCGCGCAGGCAGTGCTGCCGGCGATCCCGGTCACAGACACGCTGAAACGTGCCGACAGTGCCGGCACCGTGCTGACGACGGTGTCGCGCGAGCACCTCTACGCCGCGCAGACGCCGCAATCCTTCGCCTTCGAAACGATCCTCGACGCGCATGAAAAGGCGGCGGCGAGCGGGCGCAGCGATTTCACCGACGATGCCTCGATCGCGGAATGGGCGGGCATTCCGGTGACGATCGTCGAGGGCGCGGCCGATAACGTCAAACTCACGGTGAAGAAGGATATCGCCATGGCCGACGACAAACTGTCGACGTCGCTGCTTCCTGATGTGCGCACCGGCAATGGCTACGACGTGCACCAACTCGTAGCGGGTGATGGCGTCACACTCTGCGGCGTGTTTATCCCGCACGACCAGAAGCTCAAAGGCCACTCGGATGCCGACGTCGCGCTGCATGCGCTGACGGATGCGCTGCTCGCCACCTGCGGCGCCGGCGATATCGGTGACCATTTCCCGCCCTCCGACCCGCAATGGAAGGGAGCGGCGTCGCGCATCTTCATCGAGCATGCCGCGCGGATCGTGCGTGAGCGCGGCGGCACGATCATGAATGCCGATGTCTCGCTGATCGCCGAGGCGCCGAAGGTCGGCCCGCATCGCGAGACCATGCGGATGAGACTGTCGGAGTATCTCCGCATCGATATCGAGCGCTGCTCGGTTAAGGCGACGACCAACGAGACGATCGGCTTCGTCGGCCGGCGCGAAGGCATCGCGGCGATCGCCACGGCGACCGTCGTCTATCGCGGGGGGAATCGATGAGCCTTTTTCCCGAGGACATTCTGTCGGCGGCGCAGACGATTATCCGGGACTTCACGGCCGCGGGACTGATGATCTCGACCGCCGAATCGTGCACCGGCGGGCTGATATCAGGCGCGCTGACCGAGATATCGGGTTCATCGGCCGTCGTCGACCGCGGCTTCGTCACCTATACCAATACCGCAAAGATGGAGCTGCTTGGCGTGCAGGAGGCAACGCTGTTGCGCTTCGGGGCGGTCTCCGAGGAAACGGCGCGGCAAATGGTGCATGGCGCCCTCTTCCGCTCGCGCGCGGCGATCGCCGTCGCCGTCACCGGCATTGCCGGCCCCGGCGGCGGATCGGCGGAAAAACCGGTCGGCCTCGTGCATCTCGCCGCCCAATCGCGCGCCGGCGCGCTCGTCCATCGGAAAATGCTCTATGGCGATATCGGCCGCAGCGAGGTTCGGCTGGCAACGGTCGGAACGGCGCTGGAGATGGTGCGCTCCCTCCTTGACGGACGCCGGCAATCGCCGCGTCAGGCCGGCGCGTAGATCCTGCTCGCCCTAGTCTCGAAGGCTTCCGTGAACATGCGGAAGGCGCGGTCGAACATCGAGCCCATCAATGCCCCCAGAATGCGGCTCTTGAACTCGTAGTCGATGAAGAAATCGACTGTGCAGCCGCCGGTCGGCGTCTCGGCGAAATGCCAGCGATTGTCGAGGTATCTGAACGGGCCGTCGATATATTTGACCTCGATGACGTGCTCGGCGCGGTTCAGCAACACCTGCGTCGTGAAGGTCTCGCGGATCGCCTTGTATCCCACCGTCATATCGGCAACGAGCAGGATCTTGCCATCGCGCTCTTTGCGGCTCCTGATGGCGAGCGCTTCACAGAGCGGCAGGAATTCCGGATAGCGCTCGACATCGGCAACGAGGTCAAACATCTGATCGGGCGTGTGCGGGACGGGACGATGGGTTTCGAATTGCGGCATAGGCGGCAATTAAGCGGGCCGGGCGAGAAGATCAAGAAGCTCACGCATCTGACGGCGGGATTTTAGCTGGAGCACGGGTACTTCAGGGCCATGTTCAGCAATGCCGGCAGTGATGCGCGGTGCGATTTTCTCCTCGAATGTCCAGATGAAGCGCAGGAATTCCAAATCGATCTTCTCGGGACAGCCCGGTGCCATTTCCGGGCGGTTGCGACCGATCCATTTCGCCCATCGGCTGATTGCGCCCCAGATACAGAGAAGTCGCGGCATTCGGACCCAGAGGACGAAATCGGTCCGCGGCATCCGAATGTCCAACGAGGACGGATTGCTGCCATCCATAATCCAGCGTTCTTCGAGGATGCGGCTGGCGATGATATTTCTCTGCTCTGCCCTTTCGCGCACCACCCAGCCGGGAAGCCAGAAACGTCGCGATCGAGCGAAATATACGGCAGCCCGAAGCGCTTGGCGATCTTCAGCGAAATAGTTGATTTTCCGCCACCCGAGCAGCCCACGACGAGGATGCGTCCGGCTCTACGGATATGCTCCGCAGCCTGTTCGATGTCGGTGATCGTCTGATGCGGCGGCAGCTCTGCTCTCTGGTCCATCGTGTCGTCCTCGGTCCGTCTGCGCCAAAGGCTGCCCCTCACCCTAACCCTCTCCCCGTAAACGGGTAGAGGGGACGTGCCAAACGCAGCGTTAAAGTTGAGGAGGCGAGTGCGGCATATCCCCTTCGCCCCGTTTACGGGGAGAAGGTGCCGGCAGGCGGATGAGGGGCATGCGGCGATCGGGAGGGCGAGGATATTCTCATGTCGCGGAGCGCGAACCCTTACTCAGCTGCCATCAGCAGCTTCTTTTCGCGCGCCGCTCTCAGCCTTGCGAAATCGTCGCCAGCATGGTGGGAGGAGCGGGTCAGCGGACTGGAGGCAACCATCAGGAAGCCCTTGCTGTAGGCGACCGTCTCGTAGGACTTGAACTCGTCCGGCGTGACGAAGCTTTCGACCTTGTGATGCTTGCGGGTCGGCTGCAGGTACTGGCCGATCGTCAGGAAGTCGACATCGGCGGTGCGCAGGTCATCCATCAGTTGCAGCACCTCGTTGCGCTCCTCGCCGAGGCCGACCATGATGCCCGATTTGGTGAACATCGTGGGATCGAGTTCCTTCACCCGCTGCAAGAGACGGATGGAGTGGAAGTAGCGGGCGCCGGGGCGAACCGTCAGATAATTGCCGGCGACCGTTTCCATATTGTGGTTGAAGACGTCGGGCTTGGCGGCGACGACCCGCTCCAAGGCACCCGGCTTCTTCAGGAAGTCCGGCGTCAGGATCTCGATCGTCGTTGCCGGCGAAGCGGCGCGGATCGCCCAGATCACCTTTTCGAAGTGTTCGGCGCCGCCGTCCTCCAGGTCGTCGCGGTCGACCGAGGTGATGACGACGTGGGATAGGCCCATTTCCTTGACCGCCTTGGCGACGTTCTCCGGCTCGGCCATATCGAGCGCGTTCGGCTTGCCGGTGGCGACATTGCAGAAGGCGCAGGCGCGCGTACAGATCTCGCCCATGATCATGAACGTCGCGTGCTTCTTGTCCCAGCACTCGCCGATATTCGGGCAGCCGGCCTCCTCGCAGACGGTGACGAGCTTGTGCTCCTTCACGATCGCGCGCGTTTCGGCATAGCCCTTGGAGGTCGGCGCCTTGACGCGGATCCAGTCCGGCTTGCGCATGACCTCGGTATCGGGCCGATGCGCCTTCTCGGGATGGCGCACGCGCTTGGCGTCAGGGTTGATCGTATCGAGGATGGTCACCATTGCAGTATCAGCCTTCCGCCGCCCCTAAGCGGCATCATCTCTTGGATCTAAAGCGCATCGCGATCTTTCAGATTCGCTCCTCGCGCTTTAGCTCTTTGTTTTTCCGCATGTCGTTGCCGCAAAACCGCTGCACACTTTTGCGCGACATGCTTTAGCGCCGCACCAGCCGCGCCAGGAATATCAGCAGGCAGGCGCCGAGGAAACCCGTCACGAAATAACCGAGCCGTCCGCCGGCAAGCTGGACATGGAACTCAGCGAGGATGGCAGTGGCGACGACCGAGCCGACGATGCCGAGCACAATGTTCAGGAAAATCCCATACCGCGCCTCCATCAGCTTGCCGGCAAGCCAACCCGCAAGCCCGCCGATGATGATTGCCGAAATCCAGCCCACGCCTTCCATGCCTGCCCTTACCCTTAAGCGACCGCCCTGGCGATCAGCACCACGATGATGGCGCCGACGGTGGCGTGGATGATCTGCACGACCAGCGCGTTTTCAATGCCCAGCGAAATGCCGAGCGCGCTGAACAGATAACCGCCGACGAAGGCGCCGATGATTCCGCTCAGCAGGCATCTGATCAAGCCGCCGCCACCGACGACCAGACTTGCGAGGAAGCCTGCAACCAGGCCGATCAGCAAAAACACCAACAACGCCTGCGTCTCCATAGACATGATGATTTCCTTTCGTTTTTTCCAGCCCCCGATGGATGGCCTAGGCCATCCCGTAGGATGGCTTCGCCGCCTCTGCGGGACGGCTTGCCGCCCTGGGATAGAGGGCAGCCCTGGAAATTATCAAGCGTTCAGCACGCGGCCATAGGCATCGAGCACCGCTTCCTTCATCGTTTCGGAGACTGTGGGATGCGGGAAGATGGTGTGCATCAATTCTTCCTCGGTCGTCTCCAGGTTCATCGCAACGACGAAGCCCTGGATGAGCTCGGTGACTTCGGCGCCGACCATGTGGGCACCGAGCAGTTCGCCGGTCTTCTTGTCGAAGATCACCTTCACCATGCCCTGGTCTTCACCGAGCGCGATCGCCTTGCCGTTTGCCGCGAAGGAGAAGCGACCAACGCGAATGTCGCGGCCGAGTTCCTTGGCTTTCGCTTCGGTGAGCCCGACGGAAGCGACCTGCGGATTGCAATAGGTGCAGCCGGGAACCTTACCCTTATCGGTCGGATGAATGTTCGGCAGGCCGGCGATCCTTTCGACGCAGACGACACCCTCATGCTCGGCCTTGTGCGCCAGCATCGGCGGGCCGGCAACGTCGCCGATCGCATAGATGCCGTCGACATTGGTCTTGCCGTAACCGTCGGCGACGACACAGCCGCGGTCGGTCTTGATGCCGAGCGCTTCCAATCCGAGATTTTCGATGTTGCTCTGAACGCCGACGGCGGAGATCATCCGGTCGGCGGTAATCTGCTGCACCTTGCCATCCGCAGTCTCGACATGGGCGGTGATGCTGCCGGCACCCTTCTCGACCTTCGTGACCTTGGCGCTGGTGAAGATCTTCAGGCCGCGCTTTTCAAGCTGCTTGCGGGCGATGGCGGTGATCTCGGCATCTTCGACCGGCATGATGGTCGGCATGACTTCGACAACCGTCACGTCGACGCCCATCGAGCGGTAGAAGCTGGCGAATTCGATGCCGATCGCGCCCGAGCCCATGACGATCAGCGACTTCGGCAGCGCATCCGGCTTCAGCGCCTCGAAATAGGTCCAGATCAGCTTGCCGTCGGGCTCGATGCCGGGCAGCGCGCGCGGGCGGGCGCCGGTGGCGATGATGATGTGCTTGGCGGTGTAGGTGCCCTCGCCCTTGACATTCTTCGGCAGCGGGTGCTGCGGCTCGACGACCGGCTTCGACGACTTGCCGACGACGATCTCGCCTGGTTTGGTGATCTTTCCCTCGCCCCAGATGATGTCGATCTTGTTCTTCTTCATCAGGAAGCCGACGCCGGCGTTGAGGCGGGCGGAGACGGCGCGCGAGCGGCCAACGACGGCCTTGGCATCCGGCTTGACCGTGCCTTCGAGGACGAGGCCGAAATCCTTGAAGTGATTGGCGTGATCCAGCACCTCGGCCGAGCGCAGCAGCGCCTTTGTGGGGATGCAGCCCCAGTTCAGGCAGATGCCGCCCATATGCTCGCGCTCGACTATCGCGGTCTTGAGGCCGAGCTGAGCGGCGCGGATGGCGGCGACATAGCCGCCGGGACCGGAGCCGATGATGATGACGTCGTAGGATTCAGCCATGTGTTTCCTGCCCTTTGTTTTACGCTGCGCTGCGGGTCATGAGCACCCACGCGTGGCTCTTGCTGTTTTCGAAGAGCGGCACGGCATCGGCGCGCGCAGCCTCCAGGAATCCGTTTCTTCCATAAAGCGACAAAGCCGCTTCGTTATCACTTGCGGTGATCAGGCTGACGGGGCGGCGATCGGCCCTGTCGATCTGATCTTCCAGCAGCCTGCGTCCGATGCCGATGCCGCGCAGATGACGATAGACGCCGAGACTGCCGATGAACCAGCTTCCCACAACCGTTTTCTGCAAGGCGAGCATCGGCTCGGTCGCCGGGATCGTCGCCTCGATATCACCTATGCCGTCCTCCAGCGCATGGCCGATCGCCACACCTGCGACTTCGCCATAGGCCTCGGCGATGACGGAATCCCGCCAGCTGCCGACAGCGTCCTCCTCGCTCATCTTCAGCCTGCCCCGCTCCATCGGCGTGTCGCTGACGCCATTCGCCACATCGGCGCACCAGAGCCAGGAGGCAAAACCGTGCGAAGCAATATCCGCCAGAATCGCCAGCTCCGAGGCATCCCGCCGTGAGGCCTGCCGCAGCGCGATGAAGGCGGTCATCGTCAGATCCCCAGCATCATCCGAACGATCGATTCCAGCCCGCGCCCCAGCGACCGCGTATTCTCCGCATCGAGATGGATGCCATCAATCGGCGTGGTCCTGGCGACGGAATTGCCGTCGAAAAAGCCGCAACCGAGTTCGTCGGCAAGATCACGATAAAGCGTCGCAAGCTTTGCCGATTCGTCGATGCCGCCCGGAAAGGACGCGGCGAAAGGCACATTGCCCGTCGCGCAGATCGCCGGCGGCGCCACGATCAGGATCTCCGGCCCGTCGAATTCGAAGGGCCAGGCGTGATTGCGGATCAGCCGCACGAGGCGGCTGATGCCCTGGCAGGCGGCAAAGGCCGAACCCGCCACGACCGGCTTCATATCGTTGGTGCCGAGCAGGAGGATGACGAGATCGAGCGGCGCATGCGTCTGCAGGATCGTCGGCAGAACGCGCGCACCATTGCGGTCGCAATCGGCGAGATGATCGTCGAAAGCGGTCGTGCGGCCGTTCAGCCCTTCGGCGATGATGCGCGCCTCGCTGCCGAGCGCTGCCTGAAGCACGCTCGGCCAGCGGTTTTTGTAGTCATGACGGCCGATCGTATCGGCGTCATAACCCCAGGTCAGCGAGTCGCCATAGCAAAGAACGGTCTTGGTCATTTCCGCCTCCGCCCAGCTATCAGACAAGCATGCCCATCGGGTTCTCGATGTAGCCCTTGAAGGCCTGGAGCAGCTCGGCGCCGAGCGCACCATCGACGCAGCGATGGTCGGTCGACAGCGTAACCGACATCACCGTGGCGATCGCCATTTCGCCGTTCTTGACGACGACCCGCTGTTCGCCGGCGCCGACCGCGAGGATCGTCGCATGCGGCGGGTTGACGACGGCGGCGAAGTTCTTGACGCCCATCATGCCCATGTTCGACACCGAGCTGGTGCCGCCCTGATATTCCTCGGGCTTCAGCTTGCGGTCCTTGGCCCGCTTGCCGAGATCGCGCATCTCGTTAGAGATGACAGACAGCGTCTTCTGCTCGGCCTTGCGGATGATCGGCGTGATCAGGCCGCCGGGGATCGAGACGGCGACGCCGACATCAGCATGCTTGTGCTTGACCATGTTGGTCTCGGTCCAGGAAACGTTGGCATCCGGCACGTCACGCAGCGCCAGCGCCAGCGCCTTGATGACCATGTCATTGACCGAGAGCTTGTAGGCCGGAGCGTTGTCCTTGCGGGGAGCAGCGTCGTTCAGCTGGGCGCGCAGCGCCATCAGCGCATCGAGCTCGCAATCGACACTAACGTAGAAATGCGGGATCGTCTGCTTGGATTCGACCAGACGCCGGGCGATCGTCTTGCGCATGCCGTCATGCGGCACGAGCTCGTAGGAGCCCGGCTCGAAGAGCTTGAGCACGGCATCCTCGGAAGCGCCCTTCGGCGCTGCGGCCGGAGCCGGAGCGGCGGCAGCCTGCGGGGCAGCAGCGGACGGCGCGGCGGCAGGTTTGGCGCCACCACCGGCAACGGCGGCTTCGACGTCGCTCTTAACGACGCGGCCATGCGGTCCAGAGCCGGCGACAGCCGAAAGATCGATACCGGCGTCCTTGGCAAGCCTGCGGGCAAGCGGCGAAGAGAAGGTGCGGTTGCCGTTTGAGGAAACCGCCGCGGGTGCGGCGGCGGGCGCCGGCGCTACAGCCGCCTCAGCCTTCGCCGGTGCAGCCTCGGCCTTCGGCGCGGGGGCGGCGTCAGCCTTCGCCGGAGCGGCAGAGCCTGCACCGCTTGCCGCAGTGGCGACATCCTCGCCATCAGCGGCGAGAACGGCGATCAGCGCATTGACCTTGACACCTTCGGTGCCGGCGGCAACGACGAGCTTGGCGACCGTGCCTTCATCGACGGCTTCGACTTCCATCGTCGCCTTGTCGGTCTCGATCTCGGCGATCACATCGCCAGACTTGACCGTGTCGCCTTCCTTGACCAGCCATTTGGAAAGATTGCCTTCCTCCATGGTCGGAGAGAGGGCGGGCATCGTGATATTGATCGGCATATTAGTGGCCCTCCCTGAGCGAACCGGCAACGGCGAGTTCAAGCTGCCGCCCGCCAATCGACTTTCCAATTGTGCGTGCCAAAATAAAGTTGAACACAAAAAAACTTGCGATCAGACCGCTAATAGCACCACCCCATTGCAGAAGCGGAGTTATCGTCTCCCGAGGTATGCCGGCAATTCCACCAGCAACCCCTAAAACGAACCCAAAAGCTGCACCGGCAACAAAACCGCAGATGGCGCTGAGTAAAACCAACTTCCAATAGATCGACCAAGCAATGCGCCTGACATCTTTCATCACGGCCATCACCCGCCCCTTATTTGTAGCAAACAGCCTTCACCGCATCGACGACTTCGCCGACGTTCGGAAGCGCCAGCTTTTCGAGATTGGCGGCGTAAGGCATCGGTACGTCCTTGCCCGCAATCGTCAGGATCGGCGCATCGAGATAGTCGAAGGCCTGCTGCATGACGCGGGTGGCGATTTCGGTGCCGACTGAAGACTGCGGATAACCTTCCTCGACGGTGACCAGACGGCCGGTCTTCTTGACCGATTCGATGACCGTCGGAAGGTCCATCGGCCGGATGGTGCGAAGATCGATAAGCTCGACGTCGATGCCGATCCTTTCGAGTTCGGCAACCGCCTTCGTCGCATAGGTCATACCGATGCCGAAGGAGACGACTGTGACGTCCTTGCCCGAACGGTGAATACGGGCCTTGCCGATCGGCAGCACGAAATTGTCGAGCTTCGGCACGTCGAAGTGCTGGCCGTAGAGAATTTCGTTTTCGAGGAAGATGACCGGGTTCGGATCGCGGATCGCTGCCTTCAGCAGGCCCTTTGCGTCGGACGCCGTATAAGGCATGACGACCTTCAGGCCGGGGATCGCGCTGTACCAGGCCGCATAATCCTGGCTGTGCTGGGCGCCGACACGGGCGGCCGCACCGTTCGGGCCGCGGAAGACGATCGGAGCACCCATCTGGCCGCCGGACATATAGAGCGTCTTGGCGGCGGAGTTGATGATGTGGTCGATCGCCTGCATGGCGAAGTTGAAGGTCATGAACTCGACGATCGGGCGCAGGCCGGCCATGGCGGCACCGACGCCGACGCCGGCAAAGCCGTGCTCGGTGATCGGCGTATCGATGACGCGGCGGGGGCCGAATTCCTGCAGCAGGCCTTGGGTGACCTTGTAGGCGCCCTGATATTCGGCGACTTCCTCGCCCATGACGAAGACGTCGTCGCTGGCGCGCATTTCTTCGGCCATGGCGTCGCGGAGCGCTTCGCGCACGGTCATCGACACCATTTCGGTGCCGGCCGGGATTTCCGGATCGTTCGGAACGGCAGCCTTCGGCTCGGCCGGAACGGGAGCAGTAGCCGAACCGGTATTGGTCGGCTTTTCTTCCTGGGCAACCTGCGGAGCAGCGACTGGCTGAGCAGCAGCAGGCGCAGTGGAAATCGCGTCGGCCGATTCGCCGTCCTGCAGCAGCACGGCGATCTTGGTGTTGACCTTGACGCCTTCGGTGCCGGCATCGACCAGCAGCTTGCCGATGACGCCTTCGTCGACGGCTTCGACTTCCATCGTCGCCTTGTCGGTTTCGATTTCGGCAATCACGTCGCCTGAGGTGACCTTGTCACCTTCCTGCTTCAGCCATTTGGACAGCGTGCCTTCTTCCATCGTCGGAGAGAGGGCGGGCATGAGGATATCGATAGGCATGGGTTCCCTCCCCCGATTAGAGCAGAATGTCGGTGTAGAGCTCGGATGCATCCGGCTCCGGATCGGCCTGGGCGAAGTCGGCGCTGTCGGCGACGATGTCGCGGACATCCTTGTCGATCGCCTTCAGATCGTCTTCGGAGGCCCAGCCCTTTTCGATGAGGCGCGCCTTGACCTGTTCGATCGGGTCATGCTCGGAGCGCATCTTCTGCACTTCGTCCTTGGAGCGATACTTCGCCGGATCGGACATGGAGTGACCGCGATAACGATAGGTCAGCATTTCGAGAATGATCGGGCCCTTGCCGGAGCGGCAATGTTCGAGCGCCTCGTCGGCCGCCGCCTTGACGGCGCGAACGTCCATGCCATCGACCTGAATGCCGGGGATGCCGAAGCCGGAGCCGCGCAGCGAATAGTTCGACTGCGCCGTGGCGCGGGCGGTCGAGGTGCCCATGGCGTAACGGTTGTTCTCGACGATATAGACGATCGGCAGTTTCCAGAGAGCCGCCATGTTGAAGCTCTCGTAAACCTGGCCCTGGTTGGCAGCGCCATCGCCGAAATAGGCGATCGAGACATTGCCGTTGCCGCGATAGCTGTTTGCGAAAGCCAGACCGGTTCCGAGCGAGACCTGGGCGCCGACGATGCCGTGACCGCCGTAGAAATGCTTCTCTTTCGAGAACATGTGCATCGAGCCGCCCTTCCCGTGGGAATAGCCGCTGCGGCGCCCGGTCAGTTCCGCCATGACGCCACGCGCTTCCATGCCGGTCGCCAGCATATGGCCGTGGTCGCGATAGGCGGTGATGACCTGGTCGCCTTCCTTCTGCGCCATCTGCATGCCGACGACGACAGCTTCCTGACCGATGTAGAGGTGGCAAAAGCCGCCGATGAAGCCCATGCCGTAAAGCTGACCGGCCTTCTCCTCGAAGCGGCGGATCAGCAGCATTTCGCGATAGGCCTTGAGCTCCTCATCGCGATCGAAGTCGGCTACCGGGCCTCCATTCGATGCTTTGGCTGCGGGTTTTGCTGCAGTTTTGCGGCTGGAAACGGTCGCGGTCTTTCGCGGCGCCATTCAACCCTCCCTATGGGTTTGTCGGTTCTTGGTGGCGCGTACCATAGGGAAGAAATATGACCACAGCAATGCCATAATTGCATGGCTCGTATTCGGCGCTAAATCGTTGATAAAACGCCTGAAATTCCAATTAACCTGTTTCCGGTTAATTGGAATAATGGTTGAATATGACGATCTCGTCCGCGCGCGACACATTGAGCTGATAGCGCGCTTTTTCGTCCAGCATGTCCTTGTCGAGCGAGCCGTCACTGAGCAGCGCGACCTGATTTTCCAGATGTTCGCGCTTCGTCTTCAAGACTGCAAGCTCTTTTTCACGCGCGACACGCTGGTGCTCGAACGCTTCCGTCGCGCGCAGGCCGTAATCGCCGTGAATGCAGTGATAACCGAAATAGGAAAGGAAGGCGACCGTCATGGCCGGAATGACGAAGCGGCCGAGCTTTCTCTTCTTATGATGCTTTGTCCACATACACGCATGCTCTTGAACGCATTACCAATTCGCTCAATCTACAGCGCAGAGATTAACCGTTCGTTGACTCTAAAAAAGAGCAACAAAAAACCCGCGCCGGAGAGGCGCGGGTCGAACCGTTGAAAATCAGATGCGATCAGCCGCGAATGATCGAGCGGCCGGCATACTGGGCCTGAGGACCGAGGCCTTCTTCGATACGGATCAGCTGGTTGTACTTGGCAAGACGGTCGGAACGCGACAGCGAGCCGGTCTTGATCTGACCGCAGTTGGTGGCGACCGCGAGATCGGCGATGGTCGAATCTTCCGTTTCGCCGGAGCGGTGAGACATGACGGCGGTATAGGCTGCCTTGTGCGCCGTGTTGACGGCGTCGAGGGTTTCGGTCAGCGAGCCGATCTGGTTGACCTTGACGAGGATCGAGTTGGCGACACCCATGCGGATGCCATCGCGAAGGCGGGCAGAGTTGGTGACGAAGAGATCGTCGCCGACGAGCTGGGTCTTCTTGCCGGTCAGGTCGGTCAGCGTCTTCCAGCCATCCCAGTCGTCCTCAGCCATGCCGTCCTCGATCGAGATGATCGGGTACTTGGCGGCGAGTTCGGCCAGATATTCGGCCATGGCGCCCGATTCGAGCGTGCGGCCTTCCCCTTCGAGAACATATTTGCCGTCCTTGAAGAATTCCGTCGAGGCGCAATCGAGGCCGAGGTAGATGTCCTCACCCGGCTTGTAGCCGGCTTTCTCGACCGACTTGACGATGAAGTCGAGGGCTTCCGAAGCGCTCTTCAGGCCCGGTGCGAAACCGCCTTCGTCGCCGACATTGGTGTTGTGGCCCTGGGCCGCAAGTTCCTTGCGCAGCGTGTGGAAGACTTCCGACCCCATGCGCACGGCTTCGGCGATCGTATCGGCGCCGACCGGCAGGATCATGAATTCCTGGAAATCGATCGGATTGTCGGCATGGGCGCCGCCGTTGATGATGTTC